>LGOV01005293.1_pt1 | contig 62570 bp, 57 predicted proteins | sample 469881 | NCBI WGS metagenome assembly LGOV01 (sample SAMN03857199, study PRJNA290197) | marine sediment metagenome | biome: marine cold seep biome; feature: cold seep; material: marine sediment; isolation source: sample #5579, elevator 3A push core 41 containing 12 cm of sediment... ...
GTTTTGAAACACAAACAAAAAACGAACACAAAATAAATAAAGTTGATTGTATTGTTTCAAAAAAGTTCATAGTAGTTTTAAATCAAAACAGCGGTTACCATTAATTTTGGTAATCGCTGTTTTAGTTTTGTGTTTTTTGGGTAATAAAGATGTTGTTAAAAAATAATTAACGGATACATGTCCTTTAATTTTTGAAAATAGTTTGACATAAAGCCCCAAAAATAAGATAAAATAGACGCAGAAGTTGATCAGCTTAACGATCAAAATAAAACTTAGGTTAAGGAAATAATGAAATTAAAAAACTATTTATTTTTACATGCAAGTTTATTATTTTATTCAATTGGAGGAATTTTCGCAAAAATAGCAAGCTCAAAAGCGTTTCTTTCTTTTGAATTTATTTTATATTATGGATTGCTTTTATGTGTGCTTTTTATTTATGCAATTCTTTGGCAACAAATTTTGAAGCGATTGCCATTGACGGTTGCGTTTGCAAATAAAGCGATTACGATTTTATGGGGGATTTTATGGGGATATTTGTTCTTTGGGGAAACCATTCGCTTGGGAATGCTGTTGGGATCAATAATAATTATTTCTGGAATATATTTGGTGGTAAGTGATGATAAATAATGAGTGGATTTACTATGCATTATATTTGCTTTCGGTTTTAGTGGCATCTTTTTCACAAATTATTTTAAAAAAGAGTGCGATGATTCATTATGAAACACACCTAAAAGAGTATTTAAACCCTTATGTTATTGGCGCCTATTTTTTCTTTTTTGGTTCATCCCTTTTAACAACTTTTTCGTATCGTGGGGTACCATTAACTTTTGGAGCAGTACTAGGATCAACGGGATATATTTATATTGGAATATTAGGAATGCTTATTTTAAAAGAAAAATTGAGCCGCCGAAAAATTATTGGAAATTTGCTTATTGTAAGTGGAATATTTGTTTATGCGTTTATTTAAATCAACCGATTAGGAGAGGAAGGGTTAACCGTTATTTCTTTTTATATGTCAATTATTCAATCCCAAATGATAGAGGGGAAAGATTGGAAATAAAAGATAAATAATGGTATAATTATACAGATACGCATAATGAGAGTAAAGAATAATCAAATAAAAGAGATAGTAGAGTACGTTTATTTAAGAAAGGAAAAAAGAAATTACATGGGAAAAACATTAACAGAGAAAATTATTAGTCAGCATCTTGTTGTAGGAGAAATGGTAAAGGGGGAAGAAATTGGTATTAAAATTGATCAAACATTAACTCAAGATTCAACGGGAACGATGGCATATTTACAATTTGAAGCAATGGACGTGTCACGGGTAAAAACTAAGAAATCCTTAGCGTATATTGATCATAATATGCTTCAAGCAGGTCCTGAAAATATGGATGATCATTTATATATTCAAAGTGTTGCTAAAAAACATGGGATATATTTTTCAAAACCAGGCAATGGTATTTGTCATCAAGTCCAAATTGAGCGTTTTGGTGTGCCAGGTGATACCTTGTTAGGATCAGATAGTCATACACCAACAGGTGGAGGCTTAGGGATGTTAGCGATTGGGGCTGGTGGATTAGATGTTGCAGTAGCCATGGCAGGAGATCCTTATTATATTACAATGCCTGAGGTTGTTCAGGTTGAATTAACGGGACAATTGCGTTCAGGGGTATCGTCAAAAGATATTATTTTAGAAGTATTACGTCAATGTACTGTTAAAGGTGGGGTGAATAAGGTTTTTGAATACACTGGCGACGGTGTAAAAACATTAACAGTTCCAGAACGTGCAACGATTACCAATATGGGTGCAGAGCTTGGTGCAACAACTTCTGTATTTCCATCGGATGAAATGACAAAAACATTTTTAAAAGCACAAGGTCGAATTCAAGATTATCAACCCTTGTATTCAGATTTGGATGCGGTTTTTGATGAAAGAGTAACGGTAGATTTAAGTATATTAGAACCATTAACAGCGTGTCCACATAGTCCAGATAAAGTTGTAAAAGTTTCTGAGATTGAAGGCCTACCGATTCAACAAGTTGCTATTGGGAGTTGTACGAATTCCTCGTGGTTAGATTTAATGAAAGTTGCTGCTATTGTTAAAGGAAAAACAGCGGCTGAAAATGTTTCTTTTGTGATTGCACCTGGGTCAAAACAAGTATTAACCATGCTTGCAGAAAACGGGGCATTAGCAGATTTATTAAATGCAGGAGCACGTGTTTTAGAATGTGGTTGTGGACCTTGTATTGGAATGGGGCAAGCACCTTGTACCGATGCTGTGTCACTTCGAACCTTTAATCGAAATTTCTTTGGACGATCAGGAACACCTTCAGCAGATATTTATTTATTAAGTCCAGAAACGGCTGCAATTTCTGCATTAAAAGGTGTCTTAACAAATCCCTTAGGGAAAATTGAGTTGCCAGAAATTTCAATGCCAGAAAACTTTTTATTAAATGATACCATGGTAATGGTACCAGCTCCAGAAGGAACGGAAATTGAAGTAGTTAAAGGACCAAATATTAAACCATTTCCAAGTACGCAGCCTTTAAAAAAAGAGATGAAAGGACAGGCTTTAATTATTGTTGAAGATAATATAACAACGGATCATATTATGCCATCAAATGCAAAATTATTACCTTATCGTTCAAATATTCCATATCTTTCAAATTATTGTTTAGCACCATGCGATCCAGAATTTCCAAAACGAGCCCTTGAAAATGGTGGCGGTTTTATTGTAGGGGGTTCAAATTATGGACAAGGATCAAGTCGAGAACATGCTGCATTAGCACCTGTGTTTTTAGGGATTAAAGGAGTATTCGCAAAATCATTTGCTCGGATTCATAAAAACAACTTAATTAATAATGGTATTTTACCATTAGTTTTTATAAAAGAAGACGATTATGATACGATTGCATTAGGGGATGAATTATTGATTGAAAATGCAGTAGAAGGTGTTCATCAAGGACAAGTAGTTGTTATTAATCAAACCAAAAAAATAAAATATGAAATGGCGATTGAAATTTCCCAACGTCAAAAAGAGATGCTTATTGCAGGTGGTTTAATTAATTTGATAAAAGCGAAAAAAGAAAAAGCGTAAATTAAGTTTAGATTTTTGATATAAGAAACATTGAAAAATGAAAGGTTGGGAGGCACAAGAATGCAATATGAAATTAAGGGTGGAAATCTGCCTGTAGTATTGGTTTCGTTGGATCGTGGAGAATCAGTTTTCACTGAATCTGGTGGAATGTCTTGGATGACTGAAGGCATGAGGATGGAAACAAATACAAAGGGTGGTTTGCTTAAGGGATTGCGACGATCATTAAGTGGAGATTCATTGTTTATGACAACTTATACCTCGGAAAAAGAAGCTAGCCATATTGCTTTTTGTTCGGATTTTCCAGGCGAAATAAAGGCTCTACCTTTGAAAAAAGGCGAAGCAATTATATGTCAAAAGAAAAGCTTTCTAGCTGGAGAATCAACATTAGATGTTGATATGTATTTCAAAAAGAAAATTGGAGTTGGATTTTTTGGAGGAGAAGGATTTATTCTTCAAAAACTTTCAGGTCCAGGAATGGCATTTGTCGAAATGGATGGATCAATTATAGAATATGATTTAGCACCAGGAGAGATATTGAAAGTTGATCAAGGACATGTCGGAATGTTTGAAGAATCAGTTTCGTTTGATATTACATCGGTAAAAGGAATGAAAAATATTTTATTAAGTGGTGAAGGATTATTTTTAGCGACGTTGAAAGGGCCAGGAAAAGTTTGGCTTCAAACCATGCCAGTGAGTAAACTGATTGATTTGGTGTCGGCAAGTATGCCGACGGAAAATCGAGGCTAATGAAACTGTAGAAAACGATAAAAAAGTATTGATAATTATTATATCATGGTGTATGCATACGGCGAACAGGCGGGAATCTATTTGAATTGCAAACATATAACAGATTAACCATTGATCAGTACGGAAGTTTCTCGACAAAAATATAAGGTAGTACCGACAATTGTTATATCATGATGTGTGTCTCAAGGCGAATAGTGGTAGCCTGTCCGAATTGTCAGCACACAACAGATTAACAATTAGTCGGTACGGGGTTTGTCGACAAACTGAAGGATTGATCCAAAAGATCAATCCTTTTTTAATGCGAATTTTTAAGGACAAACATTAACATAATTAGCTGGAAGTGCATCAAAATACATGATCCCAAGACAATTTGGGCCAATATGAACAGTCAAAGCAGCACCAGCAGTTTCTGGAATCATAAAATTATGAATTGGGATTTCTTTTTGAATCTGTTTTTTAGCTTTTTCTTGAAGTTCCGGTGCAGTACTTTGAACAAAACCAAGAATTTGATTGGGGTTCTTACTCAATCCTGTATTGACAGTGTGAATTAATTTTTTTAAAGCCTTTTTTTGACCTCTAATTTTATCATACAGTTTAATTTCTCCTTGATTAAAATAAAGAAGGGGTACGATTTTTAACATATTGCCAATCATAGCTACATTATAGCTAATGCGACCACCTTTTCCTAACCATTGAATATCTCCTACTAAAAAAAACATTTGAATATGTTGAGATAAGAAAGTCATAGTGGTTGTAATTTCCTTATAGGAACGATTCAGTTTATTTAATTTAAGTCCTTGATGTAAAATCAAGGCTGTACCGGTTGTTCCAGAAAGTGAGTCAATGACTGTTATTTTGCGATCTGGATATTTTTCTTGCAAATCATTACTGAGTAATTTTGCAGTTTGATAGGTTCCAGAGAGCTTTGAAGAAAAGGCGAGATAAATAATATCATGACCATTTTTGAGGTGCTTTTCAAAAGCATTGGTTATGGTAAGGGGCTGTATTTGAGCTGTTTTAGGAAGAGTGCTTTTATGTTTATTTGCAAAATCTAAAACCATGGTAGAGGTAATATCAATACCATCATAATAGGTTTTATCATCAAAAGTAATGGGAATAGGTAGTATATCAAAATCATAGCGTCTGAGAATATCATTATTTGTTTCACACATAGAATCTACAATAAATTTAATTGTCATGAGAAAGCTCCTTTTAATTTATTAAAAATAGTTTATCATGGGAGATGGATTTTATCAATTAAGTTAAAATGAAATTAAGATGCGAAAAAAGCAAGAATTTTTTGACATATGTTGATAATCTTTCATAATTATGTTATTATAACATCAATTGAATAATTGTAATAGGGTAATTGTTTTCGAACGATTAATAAAAGGGGAAGTTAGGTGAAAATCCTACACGGTCTTGCCGCTGTAAAAGTTTAGTTTTTTCAATAAACCACTGGGAAACTGGGAAGGTGAAAAAATGTAATTGCTTGAGTCAGAAAATCTGCCTATTAGAGTATCATAATAACTCTACAAGTAATGGAGATGATTTTATTGTATGACATATAAACTCTTAGTTTTAGTAGAAACTAAGAGTTCTCTTTTTGGATAAATATAAATAAAGGTTGTTAATCGTTTGAAAATAAGGTGTTTTTGACATTAATAATAAATAAAAAAGTAGGAACGTGAATAATGGCAGGAAATATTTTATGAAAAGTAAATGGATTAATTTAATCCTTATAATTGGACTTATTGGACTTGGGGCATTTGCTGTAAACGTTGGTAAAGTGAATCTATCGGAAATAGATTCTGAGATTGCAAAAACAATTTTTTATGAAATTCGTTTTCCAAGGGTGTTAGCGGCTATTTTTGTGGGAAGCGCATTAGGGTCAAGTGGTGTAATTTTACAAGGATTACTTCAAAATCCTCTAGCAGATTCGTATACATTAGGGATCTCATCGGGCGCTGCATTTGGAGCTTGTTTAGCAATCTATGTTAATATTGCTTTTGGTGTTGCATTGCCAATTCAGATTTTGGCAATTGTCTTTAGTTATATTGTGATTGCAATTGTAATGTGGTTATCGCGAGTAAAAGGATCCCTAGATTCTGCCAATGTCATTTTAGCTGGGATTATTATTGGAAGTATTTTTTCAGCTGGGATCAGCTTATTAAAGAGTTTAGCCGATGAAGATGTTGTTGAAATGGTGTATTGGCTCATGGGAAATTTAGCATCAAAACCAGTTGAAAAAGTATGTCTTGTTGCAGTTGTTACTGCGATTGGCTATTTTATTGCATCGCGATATATGGAAGAATTAAATATTCTTACATTAGGAAGAGAAGAGGCTAAATCTGTTGGAATTGCGTATGATTTCGTATATCGTTTATTATTATTGACAGCCGTAACATTAACAGCATTTTCAGTGTCATTGTGTGGCATTATTGGATTTGTTGGTTTAGTTGTTCCACATTTGTGTCGTATTTTTGTTGGTGCAGATAATCGTAAAATATTACCAATGAGTGCTCTTTTAGGGGCATTGTTTTTATTATTAGCGGATACAATAACCCGAACTGTTTTGAAACATGAAATACCAGTGGGAGTATTGACGACCATGGTTGGAGGGCCGTTTTTTATTTATATTTTTATTATGAAAAAGAGGTAAGTAGTATGATAAATATGAAAAACATTCATGTGAGTTATGGTAAAAAGAAAATTCTAAATGATATCAGTATTGAGTTTCATCCGAATATTTTGTATGGGATCATTGGACCAAACGGGGTTGGGAAATCGACCTTATTAAATGTTATTTCAAGAGATGTTCCAATGAATTCAGGCGAAGTGTTACTCAAGGGAAAACAAATAAGTGATTATTCTCAAAAAGAAATTGCAAAAGAACTCTCGTATATGCGACAAAGCACAGTTGTAAAGTTCCCTTATACCCTAAAAGAATTGGTGTCAATGGGTCGCTATTCTCATGATAATGTGAGTCGCGAAGATAATGAAGTGATTGTTAATATGCGTATTAAAGAAAACGATTTAAGTGAGTATTGGGATAAACCATTAACACAATTAAGCGGTGGGGAAGTGCAACGTGCTTTTTTTGCAAAAGTATTAGCCCAAGAAAGTAATGCGATTTTAGTGGATGAAGGTTTATCAAATGCTGATATTTTTTATAAGGTACGATTTTTCAACCAATTACGTGCGGAAGTTAAAAAGGGTAAGTTGGTGATTATGGTTATTCATGATTTATCGTTAGCACGGAAATATTGTGATGAATTAATTATATTAAACCATGATGGCATTTATGATTGTGGTAAAAGTGAAGAGGTATTAACCAGTAAAACATTATATGATGTTTTTAAAGTCAAAGGTGATTTTTTTAATCATGCTTTAGTTTTAGAATAATAAAAAAAAGGGAGAAAAGAATGAAACGATTTAAAACAATACTTATATTATTTTGTGTGTTACTAACAGGGCTAGTGGGATTAACAGGGTGTTCAACGACAGAAGCTGTTCAAACAACAGGGGATTCAGAAATACGATTCATTGATGATAGTGGAGAAGAAGTTATTTTGAGTGAACCAGCAGATAAAGTTGTTTCACTTTATTCAGCACATACTGAAAATTTATATTCTTTAGGTTTAGATAGTGAAATTATCGGTGTAGGAACCAGTGACAAATATCCGGAAGCAGTTTTAGAAAAAGAACAATTTAGTTATAAAGATGATGCTGAATTATTAATTGCAGCTAATCCAGATGTTGTGATCGCGCGAACAATGATTATAGAACGATATCCTGATTATGTAAAAGCGATTGAAGATGCAGGGATTCCTGTTATTAATTTATATTGTAGTCAGTTTGATGATTTTGATAATTACATAACACGATTAGCAATGATTGTTGGAAAAGATAAAGAAGGGGAAGTATTATTAAATGATTTTCATTCTCAAATCGATGAAATAGAAAAAAAAGGACAAGCGATTGATCCTAAAAAAGCAGCTTATTTTGAAAGTATTGGAGATAAATTCAAAACAGTTACTCAAGATTCTTTTGCAGGAAAAGGCTTAACTTTAATTGGGTTAAATAATATTGCACAAGATGTTGAAAATAATGGCGTAACAACAGTTGTAGAATTTGGTGAAGAAAATTTATTATCAAAGGGAAATGAAATTGATGTATTTATTGCTCAAGAGGGAAGAATGAACAAATTAGTATCAGTAGAAGCAATTAAAGAAAGACCAGGATTTTCTCAAATTAAAGCAGTTGAAGATGGTGAAATATATATTATTGATGAAAAACTTATTTCAAGTGCGACTTTCAGATATTTAGATGGTTTAAAACAATTACAAAACGAAATTTATGGAGTATAAGTTATAAAATGAAAAAAGATCTTAAAATAGGGGTATCATCGTTTATTCCATCTGAAGAAGATCTTGATTATAATTATGACCTTATTGCCGATACAATAAGAAAAAATCCGGACTTGGATTTAGTATGTTTTAGTGAATTGTTTTTGTGTAGTAAAATGAGTATGATTAATACCATAGAAAAAGAAGAAAAGCTTATAGGATGTACGCATAAGATTGCAGAATTAGCAAAAAAATATAATACTGCAGTGAGTTATGGATTAATTATAAAAGAAGAAGAACACTATTTTATTGGTCAAAAAGTTGCGCTACCAAATGGGACAGATTATCTTTATTGCAAGGTTCACCTTGGAAAAAACGAACGAAAGATTTTTTCATCAGGAAATAAAATTGACGTTTTTAAATTCAAAGATTATACCTTTGGAATTCAGATTTGTATTGATACACATATTATGGATATGAGTATCATTCAGAAAAAAAACGGAGCAGAAATTATTATTGCTCCGTTTAAAACACCATATGACGCAAAAAAAAGAGTAAAAAATTGGTCGAAGTATATTTTAGCGAGAGCCTATGAATGTAATTTTTGTATGATTTGTTCGAATTATTATGGGGGAATTCAAATTGTTAATGGCAATGGAATCTGTGTAAAAGAAAATTTAGAAAAAAATTCATTTTTGATTTATACAGTATCTCAAGAAAATGATTTCAATAAAAAGATTGATTATTTTTCGTATCGCGAACCAGAAATATATTGAAATTTAAGTACGGTATAGAGAGATGAATCATTAAAAAAAAGATAATTGCTTTTTATAAGATTAGAATTAAGAGTATAAGTATTTATAAAAAAATATTATTAGAGAAGATAGACTGTAGACAAGCATAAAGTAGTGCCGACAATTAGTTACATCATGGTGTGTGCATACGGCGAATAGGCAGTAGCCTGTACGAATTGTAAGCAGATAACAGATTAACAATTGATCGGTACGGGAGTTTGTTGACAAACTGAACGAATTAAGTTAATCTTAATTCGTTTTTTTGTTTTGAGTAAAATCAAGTAAAGTAGGCTTAAAAAGTATAATAATTGTGATTCCTAAATAAAAGTGATAAAATGGACATTACATTAAAAAAATAAGAAATGAGAAACGGAGAAATAAGTGAACACGATAGTTGATCAATTAACAAAAGAATTTAAAATTCAAAAAAAACAGGTAGACGATACACTTGAACTCATAGATGCTGGAAATACAATTCCATTTATTGCCCGATATAGAAAAGAAGTAACAGGAAATTTAAGTGATGCATTATTAAGAGATTTAGATGTTCGATTAACTTATTTAAGAAAATTAGAAAAACGAAAAGATGATGTTGCTGCAATTATAGAAGAACAAGGAAAATTTACGTCTGAAATTAAATTAGCAATTAACCAAGTAAAAACACTTCAAGAAATCGAAGATATATATTTGCCATTTAAACAAAAGAAAAAAACCAGAGCATCTGTTGCACGCCAAAAGGGATTAGAACCCTTAGCGGAAATAATCATGGCTCAAGAAATCGATCAGAAAGAAATTATTGAAAGAGCAAATGATTATATTAATGAAGAATTAGAGGTTAAGTCTCAAGAAGAGGCATTAAATTATGCGAAAGATATTATTGCTGAAATCATTGCAGATAATGGAACAGATCGTGGAATTCTTCGAAAAATGACGGTTGAAAAAGGTTTAATAAAATCCACGGTTATCAAAGGAATGGAAGAAAACAATTCGGAATTTGAAATGTATTTTGATCATAGTGAAACGATTAAGGGAATAAAAGATCATCGTATTTTAGCACTCAATCGTGGGGAAAAGCGAAAAGCATTGTCAGTAAAAATAATTGCACCAGTAGAAGAGATTGATCGTTATTTGAAAGATAAGATTACAAATAATCCCTCAATCTATTTAATCGATGCGATAGAAGATAGCTATAAACGATTAATTGGACCAGGGATTGAACGCGAAATTCGAGCAGCACTTAAGGAACGGGCGGAAGAAAGTGCGATAAAAATGTTTGGGTTAAATCTTAAAAAATTATTATTACAACCGCCTTTTAAAGAAAAAGTAACAATGGGATTTGATCCAGCATTTCGAACGGGTTGTAAAATTGCAATCCTTGATAAAAGTGGTAAGGTTTTAGATACCGCAACGATTTTCCCAACCCTTGGAAAGGGTCAAGCAATTGAAGCTGAAAAAACATTGTTAAAATTAATTGAAACATATCAGGTAGATATCATTGCGATAGGAAATGGAACCGCATCAAGAGAATCTGAACAATTTGTTGCAGAAGCTATTAAAAAGACAAGCGTGCCAGTTCAATATTTAGTTGTTAACGAAGCAGGAGCTTCGGTATATTCAGCATCAGAATTAGGAACAGAAGAATATCCAGATTTAAATGTTTCAATACGAGGGGCTATTTCAATTGGAGGGCGTGTACAAGATCCATTATCCGAGCTTGTGAAAATTGATCCAAAACATATTGGGGTTGGTCAATATCAACATGATGTGAATCAAAAAGAATTAGAACGTGTATTGGAAGCAACGGTTGAGGATGCAGTTAATAATGTGGGTGTTGATGTGAATCGTGCGTCGGTTTCTTTATTAAAACATGTCGCAGGCGTGAATAAGAAGACCGCAAAAAATATTTTAGATTATCGAAGAACGGTAGGATCATTTAAAAATCGAAAAGAAATTTTAAAAGTAAAAGGATTAGGTGCAAAAGCCTATGAACAATGTGCTGGATTTTTGCGGATTGATGATGGTGATAATATTTTAGATAATACGGGAGTGCATCCAGAATCTTACAAAAGTGTCGAAAAATTATTAAAGTTGACAGGGATATCAAAAAATGAAATTGGAGAGAAATCCCAAGAATTTTTTAAAGATATGGGGATTATTGAAACGGCAAAAGAATTGGAAATCGGAGTTCCAACCTTAGCAGATATTGTAAAAGAACTTAAAAAACCAGGACTAGATCCAAGAGAGAATGCACCAAAACCCCATTTGAAATCAGATGTGCTTTCGATGGATGATTTAAAAGTTGATATGGAATTAGTAGGAACGGTGCGAAATGTAATTGATTTTGGAGCGTTTGTTGATATTGGAGTACATCAAGATGGTTTGGTTCATATTTCGCAAATTACAGATCGGTTTATTCGCCATCCCACGGAAGTAGTGTCATTAGGGGATGTGGTTACGGTTAAAGTTATTTCGATTGATTTAGCACGAAAACGGATTGGATTAACGATGATTATTTAGATAATAATTGACATTAGAATAAGTTTTTTATACAATAAAGGCTTATTCTTTTTTTTTATGTTATAATAGATAAAAGAAGTAATGATAGGAGTGGTTTTAATGTATGAGATTGGAGATAAAATTGTTTATCCAATGCACGGAGCAGGTGTTATTGAAGCGATTGAAGAGCGAGAAATATTTGAAGAAATAAAACCCTATTATATAATGCAAATTGTATCAGAGGGATTGCAAATATTAATTCCAGTAGATAAAGTTGATGATATTGGAGTGAGAACGATTGTTACCCAGGATGTTATTGATGAGATGATTGAGTCTTTAAAATTGCCAATGGATCCAATGGAAAAAAATTGGAATCGACGATACCGCGAACATCTTGAAAAATTAAAAACTGGTGATATTTTTGAGGTTGCTCGAGTGGTTAAGAATTTAATTCTTTTGGATCGTCAAAAAGGATTATCAACTGGAGAAAAGAAAATGTTGAATAATGCACGTAATTTCATTGTGAGTGAGATGGTATTAATTCAAAACAAGGATAAAGAAGAAATTTTAGAATTGATTAATAGTTCGGTAATGAAGGAGGCGTGAATTTCACGTCTTTTTTTTATTTTTTTTGTTAGTTTATATTTAAGAATTGATTGTTATAATTAAGTTCATTTATGATGAAAGGAGGTGAATAGAATGATACGAAAAATATTTCGGATTTTCTTTGCTTTAATAGGTGTATTATTGGGAACAGCAACAGCAGGTGTTGTGATTGCAAATACATGGATTCAGGATTCAATGCATTTTGTTTTTTCGCCAGAAACAGAACTCATTGTGTATATTGCATTTATGGTTTTCTTTGGACTTATATTTTTTATTCTATTTCCATTATTACTTACAGGAGTAAAAAATCTGACTAAAATTGTTGAAGTCAGTTTAGAAAATGTGCGTTTAATTGATGTAGGATTAGGTGTTGGTGGTTTAGTCATTGGGTTAATTATTGCGATGCTGATTAGTTTTGCTTTTAATCAAATTCCGTTTGCGTGGGTTTCAGGAATATTGACAATGATTGTTTATGTTGCCTTGGGTTATATTGGCTTTTCTCTTCCGATAAAGAAACGTGAAGATATTTTGTTGGCGTTTCAGAACAATAAGCGCGAAAAAGAAGGACCAATCCCAGTTTCTCAAAAGAAATCGAATAAAAAAAAGGGCACAGCGATTCCAAAACTTATGGATACTAGTGTTATTATTGATGGGCGAATTTTCGATATTTGTAAAACTGGATTTATTGAAGGACCTTTAGTGATCCCAGTATTTGTTTTAAATGAATTGCAATTAATAGCAGATTCTTCAGATGAATTAAAACGTAATCGAGGTCGGAGAGGGCTAGATATTTTGAATAAAATTCAAACGGATCTAGAAATTGAAGTTCAAATTACAGAACAAGATTTTGAAGAAACCCACGAAGTTGATTCAAAATTGGTTAAATTGGGTAAGTTAACCCAAGGAAAAATTCTTACAAATGATTATAATTTAAATAAGGTTGCGACGGTTCAAGGTGTAGATGTTTTAAACATTAATGAATTAGCTAATGCAGTTAAGCCAGTTGTTTTACCTGGGGAAGAAATGAAAGTGCTTCTTGTAAAAGGCGGAAAAGAAAACGGGCAAGCGGTGGCATATTTAGATGATGGTACCATGATTGTTGTTGAAAATGGAAAACGATACATTGGGAATACAACCGCAGTGTTGGTGACAAGTATTTTACAAACAGCAGCAGGTCGAATGATTTTTGCAAAGCCAAAGAAATAATAATTGAAGTGTATTACTAAATACCCGTCCCGACTAATTGTTAATCTGTCGTGTGCTGGCAGTTCGTACAGGCTATCGCCGGTTCGCCCTGAGGCACACACCATGATCTAACAATTGTTGGGATTATTGTATGGCTTTCTCGACAATCGGAGCACCAATAAATTTGATGTTTTAGTTTGTCGACAAACACCCGTCTCGACTAATTGTTAATCTGTCGTGTGTTGGCAGTTCGTACAGGCTATCGTCTGTTAGCCCTGAGGCACACACCATGATCTAACAATTAGCCGGGACTATTGTATGTCTTTGTCTACAGTCTGAGCACCAATAAATTTGGTGTTTTTTTTAGGTGGCGTGACAGAAAACAATCTTGTAATTATCAGGTGCAGGACGTATAATAAGAGGTAAATAATTTAAAATAAGAAAATTGTAAATTGAAAAGAAAAAATGAGATGAGGAATAAAAATGGATTTACCCCAAGACTTTAAAGATAAGATGAAAAGCCTTTTGAAGGATGGGTATGTTGAACTCATAGATTCTTATGAAAAACCTGTAAGTAAAGGAATACGAACGAATACACTAAAATTAAGTGCCTTTGATTTAAAAAGAGCTCTTCCTTTTGAAATAGAAAAAGTTAACTGGTGTCAAGAGGGTTTTTATATTGATCCGGAAATTAGGCCAGGGAAGAATCCCTATTATTATTGTGGATTATACTATGTTCAAGAACCAACAGCAATGGCAGCAGTCGAAGCTTTAGATCCAAAACCTGGGGATTGGGTGTTAGATCTTTGTGCAGCACCTGGAGGGAAAACAACTCAAATTGCTGGAAAGCTTAAAGGCAAAGGCGTGCTTGTTGCCAATGAATTAGTTAATACGAGAGCAGGAATTTTATCTAGCAATATTGAACGAATGGGAATAAAAAATGCGATTGTAACGAATGAATTTCCAGAACGATTGGTTGATTCTTTTTATGAAGGATTTGATAAAATTTTAGTGGATGCACCCTGTTCAGGAGAAGGAATGTTTAGAAAAGATCCTGGTGCTTTATCCGATTGGAGTTTAGAGCGGGTTGAACGATGTGTTGGAAAACAACAAAAAATATTAGAGAGTGCGCATCGGCTTTTGAAACCAGGGGGAATTTTGGTTTATTCGACATGTACGTTTTCACCAGAAGAAAATGAACAGATGATTGAATGGTTTTTGAAAAAAAATGAGTATGATTTAGACGAGATTGTTTTAGATGAATTACAGGATCATGGCAAAATTGAATGGACAAAAGATGGCCATTTAGGAATGGAAAAAACATTACGCATTATGCCAATGCATGTGAAAGGAGAAGGTCATTTCATAGCGAAACTGATAAAAAAGAAATCGTGTATTGAAAAGAATGTACGAGAAAAAGGATATATAAAATCACGATTGAAAAAAACGACAAAAACGGACCTTATCGATTATTATCGTTTTGAAAAAGAATTTTTCCAAAATGAAATATTTAAAGAGCAGAGGGAGTCGCTTTATTTATTAGGAAATTATCTTTATGCATTGCCGGAAGGTTTAGAATTAAATCAAATTGGAAATTTAAAAATATTGCGACCGGGACTTCATATTGGTGAATTTAAGAAAAATCGTTTTGAACCGAGTTATGCTTTAGCGATGAGTCTTCAATTATCAGATGTGAAAAACAAGTGTGATTTAAAAGAGGATAATCAAGCCTATCGTTTTTTAAAAGGGGAAACATTAAATATTGAAACTAAAAAGGGATGGGTTTTAGTAAGTTATCGTGGATATCCTTTAGGTTTTGGAAAAGCAAGTGAAGGTAAAATTAAAAATCATTATCCAAAAGGCCTTAGAATACGAAAAAAGTTGGACAATGAATGAATGAAAATTATGATATAAGTTGGCATAGGAGTGCAATTATTTCTGATCAGTGTGATATTGGAAATGATGTTAGAATTGGTTCAGGAGTAATGATTGGAAAAAAAGTTGTGATTGGAGATCAGTGCCAAATTGGAACAGGTGTCATTATTGAAGAAAATTGTGTTATTGAAAATAATGTTATTTTAGAACCAGGGGTTATTTTAGGCCCAGGGGTTATTATTGGAAATCATACGAAAATTGGTATGGGTGCTCGAGTTTATAATAGTGTGAAAATTGGCTCGAATGCAGTGATTAAAATCGGAGAAATTGTGATAAAAGATATGATTTATAAAATGGTTTTCAAACGAGGGGTTTGGATTTATCGTGAAGATGCATTAAATCATAAATCATAAAACATTGAAAGAGGGAAAGAAATGAATAAAAAAGAGTATAATATTTTAAGAGAAGCAATTAATAACAATGAAAAAATCTTGGTTTCAGGTTGTTTACTTGGAATGATGATTAATTATGAAGAAAAAGGACATCTCATTGAAGAATTACGAAATATGATGCTTCGAGGTCAAGCGATTCCTGTTTGTCCAGAGGTGTTGGCAACATTACCAACACCAAGAGATCCTTCTGAAATAAGACTAATTAATGGTGAACGAAAAGTGTTTAATAATAAGGGCGTTGATATGACGGAAACCTTTAAATTGGGTGCAGAACGAACCCTAGAAGTTGCAAAACATTCGGGTGCAAAACTAGCAATAATGAAAAGTAATAGCCCATCATGTGGTTCAGGGAAAATTTATGATGGTACTTTTTCAGGAAAACGTATTGATGGAGATGGCTTTGCAGTTGAATTATTAAAGAAAAATGGGATCGTTGTTATTACAGAAAATGAATTTAAAGAGTGCATAAAATAAAAAAAGTTGATAATAAGGAGACAAGGGTGGTGCTTATGGGAAAACTTAATATTGGCGTTGTATTCGGGGGGCAATCAGGAGAACATGAGGTTTCACGCGTTTCAGCCTATAATGTATTAAAGGTAATCAATAAAGACAAATATGATATTGTGATTATTGGAATTTCAAAAAAAGGAAAATGGTACCTTTATTCAGGGAATATTGAGAAGATTAAAGATGGGTCATGGGAAGAGGATACGACACATTTAATACAAGAGTTTTCGATTTTTGATCATCCAGAAATGAAAAAAATTGATGTCTTTTTTCCAGTGCTTCATGGACCAATGGGAGAAGATGGGACAATACAAGGGGTATTTGAAATGTTAAATAAACCTTATGTTGGATGTGGGGTGTTAGGTTCAGCGGTTGGAATGGATAAGGTTTTTTCAAAAATAATGTTTGAGAGTGTGGGCATTCCGACAGGAAAGTATCGTTATTTTCGAATGACAGATTGGAAAAAAGATCCAACAGCGCTTATAAAAAAAATGGAAAATGACTTAGGTTATCCAATTTTTGTTAAACCTGCCAATATGGGTTCAAGTGTTGGAATAAATAAAGCACATAATCAAAACGAATTAAAAAAAGCGATTGAAGAAGCGTTTAAGTATGATAATAAAATAATTTTAGAAATGTTTATCAAAGGAAAAGAAATTGAGTGTGGTGTTCTTAATGATAATGGAATTCTTCGGGCGTCGATTGCAGGAGAAATTATTCCATCTAAAGAATTTTATGATTATGAAGCAAAATATTCAGATACGGAAGATTCAAGGGCTGTGATCCCTGCAGAAATTTCGGATGATCTTATGGAAAAGATACGAAAATATGCAATATTAGCGTTTGAAGGAATTGAAGCGGCAGGTCTTTCACGGGTTGATTTTTTTATTACAGATAACGATGAAATAGTGATTAACGAAGTTAATACTTTACCAGGATTTACAAATATTAGTATGTATCCTAAAATGTGGGAAGCAACTGGCATTAGTTATTCAGAGTTAGTGGATAAAATTATAAAAACAGCCAATCGAAAACGGAGCACCTTATCTTAATGAAATTTGGATTATAAATAAATTTTCTTGATAAATGAACGAAAGAATGATTTAATAGTGTGAGAAATTATACCTCTAGGAGGAAATCAATGACGGAAGACAGAAAAAAAGTGTGGTTATCTATTTCAGGAATTGTGAAAAATGAAGAAGATAAGGATACACTTGAGTTTCTTACCGAAGGTGACTTATATAAAGAGTCTAAAGGAATATGTGTAACCTATGATGAATCAGAACTTTCAGGAATGGAAGGAACACGGACAACTGTGTGTGTGAAAGAAAATACAGTTTCTGTTGTTCGATTAGGAACAACAAATTCTATTATGGAATTTGAAAGAGGGAAACGCAATTTTTCATGGTATTCAACGCCCTACGGGGAAGTAACACTGGGGATTTTAACAAAGGATGTTAAGATAAAATATAATGATCTTAAATTACCAACAAATGTAATGATTGATTATAATATTGAAATTGAAGGGATTACAAATTCTCAAAATGTTTTAAACATTAATATTATGCATTAATGAAGAAATACACGTTAGAGGAGAAGCGCAAATGCGCTTCTCCTCTAACGTGTATAAGAGAAACTAAATAAGAAATGACTGGAAGGATACAAGTATGTATATACGTAAACAGATTGAAAAACAAATAAAAGAAATCATGCTTAATGCAGTGAATAAATCGATTGAGATTGGAACCTTATCCATTGAAACGATGCCAGATTTATTTTTAGAAATGCCGCGAGAAAAAGAACATGGTGAGTATGCAACGAATATGGCAATGCAATTACCAAAACAAACGAAAAAAGCACCACGAGTTATTGCGGAAATATTAGTTGGAAACATGGAAATAGAGGGATCTTGTATTGAATCAATAGAAATTGCAGGACCAGGCTTTATTAATTTTAAATTAATTAAGACGTGGCAATATGAAGTATTAAAAGAAATCTCTGCGATGAAAGATACCTATGGACGAAGTGAAAAAAATAGTGGAAAGACATTTAATCTTGAATTTATTTCGGCCAATCCAACAGGACCAATGCATATGGGAAATGCAAGAGGAGGGGCGATTGGAGATATTTTGGCTTCAATCATGGATTGGACAGGATATGATGTGACACGAGAATTTTATATCAATGATGCAGGAAATCAAATTGTGAAATTTGGCGATTCATTGGATGTGCGGTATCGCCAATTGTTAGGCGAAGATATTCCTTTTCCAGCCGATGGTTATCAAGGGGCAGATATTACAAAACAGATGAAAGATTTCATTGAAATTGAGGGAAATAAATATCTTGAATTAGATGAAAAAGAACGTAAAACGATATTAGTAGAGTACGCTTTAAAGAAAAATTTAGACAAAATAAAAGTTGATCTTGGAAGTTATAAAATTCATTATGATGTTTGGTTTTCCGAACAAAGTTTATATGATAGTGGCGCGATTGAATCGACCGTTGAGTTGCTAAAAAATCGTGGGTTTGCCTATGAAAAAGATGAGGCATTGTGGTTTAAATCAACATCGTTTGGATCAGATAAAGATGATGTTTTGATTCGAGCGAATGGACTGCCAACTTATTTTATGGCAGATATTGCGTATCATATGAATAAGTTTATTGATCGCGGGTTTGATCGCTGTATTAATGTATGGGGAGCTGATCATCATGGCCATGTTGCGCGACTAAAAGGTGCGTTAGAAGCAGTGACTATAAATCCTGATAACTTTGATGTAGTGATTATGCAATTGGTACGATTAGTAAGAAATGGTGAAGTTGCACGGATGTCAAAACGTCAAGGAAAAGCGATCGCATTAACGGATTTATTAGATGAAGTTGGAGTTGATGCAACACGTTTTTTCTTTAATTTGCGATCGCCTGATAGTCATTTTGATTTTGACTTGGATTTAGCAATTGAAGAATCAAGTGATAATCCTGTGTTTTATGTTCAATATGCTCATGCACGTATATGTAGTATTATACGTCAAATGTCAGAAGAAGTTGATGCGACGATTTCTTTAGATTATACGCGATTAATTGCAAAAGAAGAATATCATTTGATGGAAACTTTATCATTATTTCCTGATGAGATATTAATAGCAGAGGAGCGCTTAGATCCGAGTCGAATTACCCGTTATACGATTGAATTAGCAGCGGCTTTTCATAGTTTTTATAATGCATGTCATGTTCGCGTTGAAGATGATCCAATATTAATGAAAGCACGTGTTGCATTAATTGAAGCGACACAACAGGTTATCCAAAATGCTTTAGGTATTTTGAAAGTTTCAGCGCCGGAAAGAATGTAAAATGCAAACAGAAGAAGGAATTTTTGATAGAACTGAGAAATTAATTGGAAAAGAAGGGGTTAAAAGTCTTAAGCAATCACGGGTCATTATTTTCGGGGTTGGTGGGGTTGGATCCTATGTAGCCGAAGCATTAATACGTAGCGGCATTGGATTTTTAACGATTGTAGATAAAGATGTTATTGATGCAACAAATTTAAATCGTCAAATTATGGCAAATGTAAAAACGATTGGTATTTTAAAAGTTAATGCATTACGACGACGCCTTCGATATATTAATCCATTGGCAACGATTCATTCAATGCATACATGCTATTTACCTGAGAATTCACATGAGTTTCATTTGCAAGACTACGATTATGTTATTGATGCAGTGGATATGATCACAGCAAAGATTGATTTAGCAGTAAATTGCCAAGCATTAAATATTCCAATTATTAGTTCGATGGGAACAGGAAATAAATTAAATCCTAGTTTATTTGAAATTGCAGATATTTATGAAACATCCATATGTCCATTAGCAAAAGTGATGCGAAAAGAATTAAGAGCTCAAAATGTTAACGCACTAAAAGTTGTTTATTCTAAAGAAAAACCTTTAATTAAGGACAATCCTCCGGGAAGTATTTCATTTATGCCTTCCGTTGCAGGATTACTTATTGCAGGTGAAGTTGTGAATGATATTTTGAAAAGCGGTAAAATTGAATAAGTAATAATGGGATCATCATATAAAAATCTTTAGGAAGTAAAAGATTTATTATGTGATGATTCTTTTTTATAGATAATTTTGATGAATGCGTTAAAAAAATATCAAATCGATAGTGGAATAAATAATCGGGTATATAAATATAAAGGGACAATGCAAACCTATTCAAGATAAAAAGAACTGTACAAATAATAGAAAATATGATTAAATTTAATTAAAAAGGCAAATAAAGGGAAAATATGATACGTATAGGTACAGGATATGATGTTCATCGATTGGTGAGTAATCGGCTTCTTATTTTAGGTGGGGTAACAATTGATTATCCCGATGGGCTTTTGGGATATTCTGATGCAGATGTTTTGGTACATGCAATTATGGATGCTTTATTAGGTGCATTGGCATTAGGTGATATTGGAAAACATTTTCCAGATACAAATAAGGAGTATGAAAATTGTAACAGCTTAGTTCTTTTAAAAAAAGTAGGAGCATTGATTCACCAAAAAGGATATGAAGTTAATAATATAGATTCTACAATTATTGCTGAAGTACCAAAACTTGCACCATATATTGATACAATGATTAAAAATATAGAACAAACACTTGATTTAGAAAATGGTCAAGTTAGTGTAAAAGCAACAACGGAAGAAGGACTAGGTTTTACAGGAAATAAATTGGGGATTGCAGCGCAAGCTGTGGTAAGTCTAAAAAAGGGGGGAATAGAAAAATGATTGGGATTATTGCGGCAATGGAAAATGAAGTAAGAGAGATTAAATCGGTAATGGAGGATCGGATAAAAATTCATTATGCTGGAATGGATTTTATTAAAGGAAAACTTTTTAATAAAGAAACGGTAGTTGTAAAATGTGGCGTTGGTAAAGTAAATGCGGCAATGTGTACGCAAATTTTAATTGACCTTTTTAAAGTAGAAATGATTATGAACGTGGGTGTTGCAGGAGCTGTTGATTCTCAATTAGAAGTGGGAGATATTATTATTTCAAAGGATTGTTGTCAATATGATATGGATGCCCGTGCTTTTGGACATCCTTGGGGAGAAATCCCAAATATGAATATTACTTTTTTTAAGGCCGATGTTCAATTAATTCAATTAGCAGAAAAAGTAGCAAAAGAGTTAGGTGTGTCCTATTGGAGTGGACGTGTTATGACCGCAGATTTAGGAGTTGATTCCATTGAGTTAAAGGAAAAATTATATGCAGAATTCGGAGGATTGTGTGTTGAAATGGAAGGTGCAGCGATTGGACATGTTGCGTATTTGAATCGAGTGCCATTTTTAATTATTCGTTCAATTTCGGATAAAGCGGATGGAAATCTTGCGAAGGATTATAAAATGAACTTAGAAAAATCTATAAAAAAAGGTGTAGAGATTGTGTTAAATATGATTGAAGGATTAAGGTGAAATGGAAGACTTGGATAGTCGGCCCACATGGGCTGAAATCAATTTAGATGCTCTTGAACATAATTATCAAGAAATTCGAAGAATTGTTGGTAATGACACAAAAATATTAGGGGTAGTAAAAGCGGACGCCTATGGACATGGCAGTTTAGAATGTGCGAAAACTTTAGTTGCTGTGGGAATAGATATGTTAGCTGTTGCTTTTATTGATGAAGCGATTGCATTACGTCAAGGTGGTATTACAGCAGAAATATTATTGCTAGGTTTCACACCAGAATCAGCGATTCCTGATCTTATTAAGTGGAATATTATTCCTGGAGTATATCAAATTGAATTTGCAATCGCATTATCTGAGTATTGTCTGACTATGAATACGATTCATCCGATTCATATTAAAGTGGATACTGGGATGGGTCGTATTGGTTTTCTTTGGAAAGAAGCACCGGATTTTATTGAGAAAATCGATCATCTTAAAGGGATTCGAATAGAAGGATTATATAGCCATTATTCGACAGCAGATGCGTTTGATAAAGGATATAGTGAGATTCAAACAAAGCGTTTTAAAGACGTGATTAGAGAAATTGAAGAAAAAGAAATTCACATTCCAATTAAACATATTGCAAATAGTGCAGGAATTTTTGATTTAGAGGGTGTGCATTTTGATATGGTTCGACCAGGTATTATTTTGTATGGTTTATATCCATCAAAAGAAGTGGATCGAACAAAAATAGATCTTAAACCAGTCATGAGATTAAAAACAACCATTGTTCATATCAAAACGATTCAAAAAGGCGATAGTATTAGTTATGGCAATCAATTTATTGCAGACGAAAAACGGATCATTGGGACCTTGCCGATCGGGTATGCGGATGGATTGAGTCGCGTGCTTTCAAATCAGATTTCAGTGTGGATAAACGATACATTGGTTCCAATTGTTGGAAATATTTGTATGGATCAATGCATGGTTGATTTGTCAAAAATTAAAGCGACAAGCCTATATGATGAAGTGGAAATTTTTGGAGAAAATCAATCAGCAGATATTTTAGCAGATCGAATGGGATCCATTAATTATGAAATTACCTGCATGGTAAACAAACGCGTTCCACGCTTATATTATTATCATAGCGAGCTTAAGACGATTCGATATGATATTTTTGAGAAACCGTTTAAGAATAGAAGAATAAAGAAATAATATATATTAAAGGAGAAATAAATGGCACTTTTAGATGATACGGCACGGGGTATCCGACAGGATATAGTGAAAATGATTGGTAAAGCAAGTTCAGGCCATCCTGGTGGTTCGTTATCTGCAGTAGAAATATTAACATTGCTTTATTTTGAACAAATGAATATTGATGTTAATCATCCGAAAGCAGATTATCGCGATCGTTTTGTTTTATCAAAAGGACATGCAGCGCCTGCGTTATATGCAACATTAGCAGCCAAAGGTTTTTTCCCAAAAGATGAATTAAGTAATCTTAGACAATTGGGTTCAATCTTACAAGGTCATCCTGATATGAATAAAGTGCCAGGGATTGATATGTCAACAGGTTCATTAGGACAAGGTATTTCTGCGGCAATAGGAATGGCTTTAGGTGCGAAAATTGATAAAAAAGAGTATACCGTTTATGCACTGTTAGGTGATGGCGAATTACAAGAAGGATTAGTTTGGGAAGCTGCAATGGCAGCAAGTCATTATAAATTGAATAATTTAATCACATTTGTTGATAATAATAATTTGCAAATCGACGGTGCAGTTTGTGACGTTATGTCTCCTTATCCGATCGATGAAAAATTTAAAGCTTTTGGGTGGAATGTGATTAATGTTGAAAATGGACATGATTATGATGAACTAAGGAATGCTTTAGAGAGTGCAAAAAAATCAGAAGATAAACCAACCGTTATTGTGTGTAAAACAATTAAAGGAAAAGGTGTATCATTTATGGAAGATAACGCAGGATGGCATGGAAAAGGCCCTAATGCTGAAGAAGTAAAAATAGCATTAGCAGAATTGGAGGCTTAATGATGATAGAAAAAAAATCAACACGCCAAGCTTACGGAGATTATTTAGTCGAATTAAAAGATAAATATAAAGAGATTGTTGTTTTAGATGCGGATTTATCTGGTGCAACAAAGACAAATACATTTAAAAAGGTTTGTCCTGAACGTCATTTTAATATTGGTATTGCAGAATCAAACCTAATGGGGATGGCAGCAGGTTTAGCAACCGTAGGAAAGGTGCCTTTTGCAAGTACTTTTGCAATTTTTGGAGCAGGACGTGCCTATGAAATTATTCGAAATAGTATTTGCTATCCAAAGTTAAATGTTAAAATTGCATTAACCCATTCTGGAATTTCAGTTGGGGAAGATGGTGGATCACATCAATCAATCGAAGATATTACATTAATGCGCGTGATTCCTAATATGACCGTTTTATGTCCAGCTGATGCAATTGAAACAAAAAAAATGATGGATGCTGCAATGGAAATTGATGGACCTGTTTATATACGTTTGGGTCGTAGTGATGTTCCAGTTTTATTTGATGATGATTATAAATTTGAAGTTGGAAAAGCAGGCCTGTTAAAAAGTGGACAGGATGTTACCATTATTGCAACAGGATTAATGGTAGGTCCAGCATTAGAAGCAGGAGAATTATTGGAAAAAGAGGGGATTTCAGTACAAATATTAAATATGGGATCCATAAAACCGATCGATTGTTTGGCAATTAAAGAAGCAGCCATTAAAACAGGAGCGATTGTTACAGCCGAAGAACATAGCATTATTGGTGGTTTAGGTGGTGCAGTAGCTGAAGTTCTTTGTGATTTAGCACCCGTTCCATTGGAACGCGTTGGTGTAAAAGATATCTTTGGACAATCAGGAAAAGTTCCAGCATTAATGGAAAAATATGGATTAACAGCAAATGACATTGTTTTGGCCGCTAAAAAAGCAATGGATCGAAAATTTTAGATGATAGATGTTAGATCTAGTGAAGTTAGAAAAACGTAAGAACAATATAAGAAAAGATATTGACAACCATATTTTTATATTATATGATCAAGTTACAATTTAATAATATGTAACTAAGGGAAAGAGAAATGAGTGAAAAGCTCAACAGCTCCACTGCTACTGTAATGCGAAAGCGATAAGTCAGAAAATTTGGAACCTTAGTGAAATCTATCTAATCGTTACATGTGGAGACAAGATGGGGTGTTTGTATTATAATAAATCAGTTAAATATTGATGTTTTGATGATAAAAGAGCGCTTCACGTATGTGAAGGGCTCTTTTTATTTTATAATTTAAAAATATGAAGGAAGAAAAATATGAACAGAAAACGAATGATAATGGGATGTAAAAAACAGTTGCTTTTGGGTATCATCATAATGACATTAATTATGATGGCTTTTTTAATGAACAACCAAAATGTAAAGGCTGACAATAGCGAAACGGAAGAGATAACAGTAACTGTTGAACGTTTTTCAATTGGACAAGGCTTTTTTATTGAACCAACGCAATTATTATATGATGACAGTGAAAATACTTTGGAGATTATTGACGATATTCTAGGAGGATCAGATAACTATGAAACATATAGTGATGAAAATGGAAGTTATCAGTTAGCTCAAGTATATAATTGTGATACTGGAAGTATAGAACTACCCTTTAGTATTGAGGGTGAATTATCAGATGATTTAAAAATTGGAAATAATGAACGTTTAGATAATGGTGCATATTTAGGAGAAAATGCTTATTTACAAGGAGCGGGATGGCTAGTTTATGTTAACAATCAAATGATATCAGATTTGTCAGACTATTATCCTGAATCAGGAGATGTCATTCGTGTTCGATTTTTATTAATCCCAGAAGAGTCAAGTGATACCAATAAAGATGCATTAACAAAAAAAATAAGTGAGATCAAAAATTCAGAATTGTTTGAAGAAATTGATTTTCAAAATAGCTATTACGAATCAATTAGCATTTTAGCAAACTATGATGTGACACAAAGTGAGGTTGATCAAGTATTATTTGAATTAGAAACTGAAACAGATATTAAAAACGGTGAAAAAACTGAAGAAAATGATGAAGTTTTAGAAAAGAACATATTAGATTCAGCTCAAATAAAGCAAGAAAAAGATGTAGAAGTACCATTAAATGATTTAGGGATAACCATGACAACAGAATTGCCAAAGGGTTTAAAAGAATTGAAATGGTCAGTTGACTCTATTGTTGAAGCGTGTGCTCAAAGACGATTAACAGAATTTTCAAAATCAGAACCTCAAATAGGGACAAGTAATGGCGAATGGACAATTATATGTTTAGCTCGAAGTGGTTTAGGAAATCAAGAATTATATGACACTTATTATAAAAATGTAAGAGATCAAGTGATTTCATTAAATGGAAATTTACATTCTGTTAAGTATACTGAATATTCTCGCGTAATTTTAGGATTAACAGCGATTGGAAAAGATGTGACAAATGTTGGTGGATATGACCTTTTAAGTGATATGACAGATTTTACAAATATCAAAAAACAAGGAATTAATGGACCAATTTGGGCATTGATTGCTTTGGATTCGCATCATTATCCAATTTATGAGGATCCCAATGCTAACGATCAAAATAGTCGAGAAAAAATGGTAAATTATATTTTAGAAAAAGAAACTTGTGACGAAAATGGAATTTTAGGCGGATGGTCGTTAACCAATGTTTCAGATCCAGATATTGCTAGCATGGCACTGAATGCTTTAAATAATTATATGGATATGCCCGGGGTAAGTGATGCGGTTAATCGTGGCTTTGCTTATTTAGAAAGAGTGCAAATAAAAGATGGCGGAGCTGATGATGGTGGGTATAAGAGTTGGGGTTTAACAAATTTAGAAAGTTTAGCACAAGTGACAATGATGTTATGTGATTATGGTATTGATCCAGGGATTGATTCTCGATTTATTACGCCGAATGGAAGTTGGGTGATATCTGCCCTTGAAGAATATTATTTGGAAGCGTCATCGTACGGAGCTGGTTTTATGCATGTTAAACCATACGGGGGTGCTGTTGGCAGTTGGAATGATATGGCAAGCGATCAAGGAATGGAAGCTTTCATTGCCTATCAGCGTGTTTTAAATGGACAAACAACTCTTTTTGATATGAATGATATTGAGATTAAAAAAGTGAGTTTAGAATCAATTTCATTAAATGATTCTAAAGGTATTTTTGATAATGAAATAGAATCTCAAATTCAACTTCAGGTTTACTTATATCCACAAGATACCACAGATGAGATTGAAATAAATTGGGGATCCAGTAATACAGATGTTGCAGGAGTGGATGATCAAGGATTAGTAACAGTTTTATCAGGAGATGTTGGAGCAGCAGAAATTACAGTAAGTGTTAAAACGCGTGGAGTTGAATATAAAAAAGAATATCAGGTTCAGCGAGGAATTACAACGGAAATGGTTCAAGAATTAATTTGTGAACTACCAAAACCATTATGTGAAGAAAACATGGAAACACTTGTTTATGCATCAAAAGGATATGAACTTTTATCAGAAGCTGAACAAAAGGAAGTTGAAATTAAAGGATTAGAAGAAGCCCAAGAAGAAGCAAAGAGCATTAATCATGGTGCTCAATATGAATTTACTGAAAATGGAGAAACGATTGTTCGAAATTTTAAAATTATTAATGATCTTCCATGGAACATGAAGCTAAATGTTGGATCGGTAGGAATTGAAGAAAAGAATAAAATTGAAAAGGAAATGGCTGCTTTTCCGAAAAAACAATTAGTACAATTAGTGGATATAAAAATAAAAAATTTAATGACAGAGAATTTATTATTGAAAAATAAAGTGATTTCAATAGCGATGGACGTTCCGAAACTTGATGAATCTAAAATTAAAATCAAAGAAGTATGGCATTATGGATTTGATGAAGGGCAAATAAAGTTGCCTGACAAAATAGCAATTGAAAAAACAGAAAGCAATCAAAAAGTTATATTTAAAACAAAAGATTTTTCACCTTTTGGATATGTCATTGAAAATAAATTCGAAGGTGGAAATATTGATAATCCAGAAAAAGATAACAATAAAGAAATCTTAACAAAAAGATTAAGTCCAAATTTAGGTGGAACGTCAAATTTAATTGTGAGCAAAAAAGGGGCGAAACCGAAATCGATTACCAAAAAATTACCGATTGTTGATGCGATAGATATTGGTATGGTAGAAATATCAAAAAGAGGGCAGTTGGAAACACAAGTAAAGGGAAGTAGCGTGTCTTTAATAAAAAGAATTTTTGAAAAAGCGACAACATATGGAATACCATTTATTTTAGGTGCAGGAATAATGGGATTAGTTTGGTTAATCGTTGTTGTGATAAAAAGGAAAAGAATAAAGGGGTAGGAGAAAAAAATGGCCAGAAAAATATTAAAAGCAGTTCTTATGATATCAATTTGTTTATTAATGCTTATTCAAGTATTGGGGTGTCAAAAAACAGAAGAGGCTACAACAGTATTAAGTGCTGGAAAATATCAAGAAAACACATTACCAGAAGATGGTATTATTCCGCAAAAGACTTTTGATGAATTAATGGGAACCGTAAATACAGAGTTGTTCACAGGAAGTGATGGAAACCATCATTATCAATGGACATTTAATGGACAAGATATTACAAAACCAATGGATTTTATTGCAAAAATTGGTTTTAATAATGATGATATGGCGTTGGTTCAACAATCAACTGAATCTGCAAAGGTCATGGGATTTAATTTTGGAGATAATGCAGAAGTACCGGGAAAGTATAATTTAAAAATATCACTTTCTGAAAAATGGGAATGCGAAAGTATTGAATTGTATGTTTTTGATAAAGCGGCTAATTCATTAGGACGTGTTGGTCAAGTTAAAATGGATAATTCAGGTGAAAAAACAGCGATTAATTTTGGTGTTTCAGTGGCCAAAGGTCAATTTTACTTAGTCAGTAGTACAAAAATCGAAAATCCTGAGGAATTATTAGGAGAAGAAACCATTTTAACTGACGAGCAAAAAGAACAAAAAGCTGAAGATCAAAAAGATTTTAAAGATCAAGTTATTGAAAATGATAAGAATTATTCGGGTTCAATGGATGGCTATAGTACCCAATTGGATAAAATACCAGATGGACAGCCAGGTCCATCAGAACCTCAGGGTTCAATGATTGATGACAGTGTAACAAAATATTGTACCCTTTCGGTTCGATGCGATACGATTTGGTGGCCAGAGTATTATCAATACTTAAATGTTGAGAAAGAACCCTTACAACCGAAGGATGGTACGATTTTTGAAAAACAAACTGTTGCGTATCATCCCGGAGAAATGGTGTTTGATGTTCTTTATCGTGAAATGCGAAATGCAGGAATTCATATGGAATTTGTAATGACACCAGGTTTTAATAGTAATTATATTCAAGGGATCAATAATCTATATGAGCATGATTGCGGAGAAATGAGTGGTTGGATGTACAATGTTAACGGTTGGTATCCTAATTATGGGTGTAGTCGTTACCTCATTAAAGAAGGAGACGATATTAATTGGAATTATACATGTGATTTGGGAAGAGATTTAGAAACAACGTTTTAAAATAAATAAGAAGGGGAGGAAAATTTGTGGAAGACGCTTTTTCAACGTATCATCCAGCGATTAATTTTTTCTATTTTACAGTTGTATTGGTATTGAGTATGTTTTTTAATCATCCGGCATTTTTAGCGATTTCATTATTTGGGAGTATATTTTACTTATTAGTACTCATTGGAATTCGAAAGTCGCTAAAATTTAATTTCGTTTATGTGATTCCAATGCTTGTTTTAATGGCGATTATTAATCCCTTATTTAATCATGCTGGGGTTACAATTTTAGGGTATTGGGGATCAGGTAATCCTATTACTCTTGAATCCATTGTATATGGAATTGTCATAGCGATTATGTTTGTTGAAGTGATTATTTGGTTTGCTTGTTACAATACGATTATGACATCGGATAAATTCATTTATTTATTTGGACGAATCATACCAGGATTATCATTGATTTTAAGTATGGTTTTACGTTTTGTACCAAAATTCAAAGCGCAATTACACGTCATTTCAATGGGACAAAAATGTTTAGGGCGAGATATAAGTAATGGCAATATTATCCAACGTGCTAAACATGGAATAACAATATTATCGATTATGATTACGTGGGCTTTGGAAAATGGCATTGAAACTGCTGATTCAATGAAAGCCAGAGGCTATGGTTTATCGGGGCGAACAAGTTTTTCGACTTTTAGATTTGATAAAAGAGATAAGATCATACTAGTAGTGATGCTTTTGTTTTTTGGAATAACTTTTTCAGGAATTCTTACACATCAAGCGTATGCATCGTATAATCCGATGATTAAGTATACAGCATTTACACCATACAGTATTATTGTGTATTCATCATACTTGATTTTTTGTTTAATCCCACCAATTGTGGATATTATGGAGGAAATAAAATGGCGACATTTGAAATTAGCAATTTAGTATTTACTTATCCAGAAGCTGAAAAACCAGCTTTAGATGGGGTAACATTAAGGGTGGAAGACGGAGAATTCCTTGTTATTTGTGGAAAATCCGGATGTGGAAAAACGACATTATTACGACATTTTAAACCAGCATTAACTCCTCATGGAGAAAAAGTTGGTGAGATATTATTTAAAGGAAATAATTTGGAAGAAGTGGATCAACGCATTCAAAGTAGTGAAATTGGGTACGTACTGCAAAGTCCAGAGAATCAAATTGTTACAGATAAAGTTTGGCATGAACTTGCATTTGGATTAGAGAGTTTAGGGTATGATAACCAAACGATTCGATTGAGGGTGGCAGAAATGGCATCGTATTTTGGAATTCAAGATTGGTTTAAACGTAATGTAACCGAACTTTCAGGAGGACAAAAACAATTATTGAATTTGGCTTCAATTATGGCGCTGCAACCATCGGTTTTGATACTTGATGAACCAACATCCCAATTAGATCCGATTGCAGCATCCGATTTTTTAGGAACCATAAAAAAAATTAATCAAGATTTAGGAACGACAATTATATTAACCGAGCACCGACTTGAGGAGGTATTTCCATTAGCGGATCGAGTAGTGGTAATGGAACAAGGAAAAATTGTTGCAAATGATTCGCCGCAAGAAATTGGTTCACAATTAAAAACAATGAAAAATGATATGTTTATTGCAATGCCAACCCCAATGCAAATTTATGCAGGAGTGAAAAATGATTTAACGTGTCCATTAACAGTGAAAGATGGTCGAGAATGGATGAGTCATTTATTTAAAAAGCCCCCAGAGATAATTGCAATTCCCAAGAAAGACGTTCAATTATTAGAAGACAAACCAATTGAAGATATTATTGAATTAAAAGATGTTTGGTTTAAATATGATCGAGGTTTACCAGATGTAGTAAGAGATTTATCAATTAAGGTAAAAAAAGGGGAAATGTATTGCATTGTTGGGGGAAATGGTACTGGAAAAACAACAACATTATCTATTATTAGTGGGATTAATAAGCCCTATCGAGGTAAGGTGTTTTTAAAAGGAATACCGATTAAAAAGTTTTCAAATCAAGCGTTGTTTTTTAATTTTCTAGGGGTATTGCCTCAAAATCCGCAAAGTCTATTTGTTAAAAAAACAGTTCTATTAGATTTATTTGAAATGTTTAAAGGAAAAAAAGTACCTAAAACGGAACAACAACAAAAGATTGATAAGATTATTAAGATTACGCATTTAGAAGATTTGTTGAATCAGCACCCGTATGATTTAAGTGGAGGGGAACAACAACGCTTAGCTTTAGCAAAAATCTTATTAACAGATCCCAAAGTATTGCTTCTTGATGAACCGACGAAGGGTTTAGATAATCACTATAAACAGGAATTTGGACAGATTTTAAAAAACCTTCAATGTGAGAAAGATGTAACAATTTTAATGGTATCCCATGATATTGAGTTTTGTGCACAATTTGGAGATTACTGTGGTTTGTTTTTTGATGGTGGAATTGTAACAGATAATACAACGGTTGATTTTTTCTCAGGGAATAGCTTTTATACAACCGCATCAAACCGGATGTCACGACATGTTTTTGATAATGTTGTAACAGTAAAGGAGGCAATACAATTATGCAAAATGAATCTATAATACCTTCTTCGAATAAAAGAAATGAGAAAAAAGAAGTTCTGGTTAAACCAAAGAGTAATCACTTGTCAAAACGGACCCTTTTAACAGGGGCGATGATTTTAATTATGATTCCTTTAACAATAGCCTTTGGAATTTATTTTTTAGATGATCGAAGCTATTATTTTATTAGTTTTATGATTATTATTTATACCATGGTTCCATTTTTTATGGTTTTTGAAGGAAGAAAGCCACAAGCAAGGGAATTAATTGTGATTGCGGTACTTGCAGCGATTGGTGTTGCAGGTCGAGGGGCATTTTTTATGCTTCCTCAATTTAAGCCGGTGGTAGCGATTGTTATTATTGCGGGAGTATGTTTTGGTGGAGAATCGGGATTTTTAGTTGGAGCAGTAACAGGGTTTGTTTCTAATTTTTTCTTTGGTCAAGGTCCATGGACACCCTGGCAGATGTTTGCTTTTGGAATTATTGGCTTTTTAGCTGGGGTGTTTTTTCAAAAAGGTTGGTTAAAAGCGAATCGTTTTAATCTGTGTATATTTGGTGGAGTAACGACCTTTGTTATTTATGGTGGAATTATGAATCTGGCGTCGGTATTTATGTTTACAACGACTTTTACATGGGCCCAGATTTTAACATATTACGCCACAGGTCTTCCTTTTGATTTGATTCACGCGGTTTCAACAATTATTTTTCTTTTTTTAATTTCAAAACCAATGATTGAGAAATTAGAACGGATTAAGAAAAAATACGGATTGATTTCAGGTTAATAATTAAGATGAAAAATAAAAAATAATAGAATAATATCAAAATCAGGAAAAGAGAAACGAGTAAAAAGCTCAACAGCTCCACTGCTACTGTATTGCGAAAGCGAAAAGTCAGAAAATTTGGGACCTGGTTAATAAGTTTAGGCGTCATGTGGAAGTTGGAAATTTATGCATAATAATGAGTGTTATTTTTGTGTATTTAAACCTTTTTGCATTTGCAAGAGGGTTTTTGTTTTTATAAATAGAAATGAAAAAACGAAAAATGGAATTATGGAGAAGATTGGAATAATGATTCAAGTCAATCAAATATTACAGAAATGGCGATCAGTACATTGAAAAAATATGATGAGAAACCTTTAGTGGAAGACTCAATTGAAGGTGGCTATACCTTGTTATCAAATTTACAAAAAGAGAATAAGTAGTTTAGGAGAATAAATGGTGGAAGAAAAAATAATAATGAATAGAAGTCATAGGAATCGAGTGTTACCTGAAATTGTGTTTAAGACAAACGCTTTGAATAGTGAGAAGATAAAAAGTAATAATGAAAAAATGAAGTTAGCCAATCAAAAGATAATTGATCAAAAGATAACAAAACGGTTATGTACGAATAAACATATTATTATTTCGGAAAAAAGCAACTATACGGATATTGGAAGTGGTGCGTTTAAAAACAAAACCTATTTAGAAAGTATATATATTCCAAATGGGATTAAAACTATTGGGAATGAAGCATTTATGGGTTGCACAGCGTTGAATAACGTTCACTTACCAGATACAATCGAATTCATTGGTAAAGCAGCTTTTGCTAATTGTTCACATTTAAAAGAAATTTTTCTTCCACCAAATATAAAAGTTATCCATGAAAAACTATTTAAAGATTGTATTCGATTAGAGCGTGTGAATTTTATTGAAAATGTTTTAAAAATTAAGGATAAAGCGTTTTATAATTGTACGGAGTTAAAAACCATTGATTTAAATCAAGACTTAGTAGAAATAGGTAAGCATGCTTTTTATCGATGTAAAAAATTAAATGAATTAATCTTACCAAAAGGAATAAAAGATTTAAAAGAAGAAACATTTGTAAATTTACCGATCAAAACAATTGAATTACATGAAGGGATAGAAACTATTGGAATAAAAACATTTTTTAGATGTCGAAATTTAAAGCATGTAATTATTCCTAAAAGTGTAAAAGCCATTGATAATTGGGCTTTTCATGGATGCAATCGCTTGGATACTATTGAAATTCCAAAAGAAATTGAAGAAGTTGGAGAATGGATTATTAATCGTTCAACGGTGGTTCGATGTGAAAGAAGTTCATATATTGATGATTATTGTAAAAAATACAATTATATGACGGAGTATATTTAAATTATTTAACGGTTATTTTAAATGTGGATATAACAGCAAAATAAGAAGTATTTATTGAATGCATTAAGTACAATTAAGTCTTGAAGTTTTACTTCAAGGCTTAATTTTTTTGAAGAAAAATTAACTGCTTTTATGGTAAGATAAAGTAAGTAAAAGAATGGTGTTTTTAGGAGGATATGAAAAATTGACTTTTTTTGGAAAGATATTAATTTTAGGGATGCTTATGATAAAATTAATGATATCTTTTATGCATTACAATATCACTAATTTTACAAAGTTGAAAGGGAAGAATTATGGAATTGGATCAAAAATTATTAAAACAAGGAATAGATGAAAAGCTAATTAACGATGTGAAATATTTTAGGAAGTTTTACAAATTAGAAGAAAAGCTTCAAGAACGGGTGCCTAGTACAGAAAATATATTTTATGGAAAAGATATATGGGCAATGTGTATTACCGCTATTTTAGAAGAAGAAAATATATTATTATCTGGACCAAAAGCAACGGGAAAAAATGTTTTAGCTGATAATATTTGTGAGTTATTTAATCGGCCTCAATGGAATACATCGTTTCATGTCAATACGGATAGTTCAAGTTTAATTGGAACGGATACATTTATTGATAATGAGGTAAGGCTTCGAAGAGGATCCGTCTATGAGTGTGCAATTAATGGGGGATTTGGCGTTTTTGATGAGATAAATATGGCGAAGAATGATGCCCTTGTGGTGCTACATTCGGCTTTAGACTATCGAAAAGTAATTGATGTGCCAGGGTATGAAAAAATAAAATTACATGAAGCAACGCGATTTATTGGAACGATGAATTATGAATACGCAGGGACAAAAGAACTTAATGAAGCACTTGTATCGCGATTTATGACGATTGATATTCCACAAATAGAAGAGGATACCTTAATGTTGATATTAAGAGAAGAATTTCCAGATATTAAAGAAGACGTGTTACCACAATTTGCAGGGATATTTTTAGATCTTCAAGAAAAATCAAAAAATTCTGAAATATCTACAAAATCCGTTGATTTAAGAGGGCTTATTGGAAGCTTAAAAACCATTCGTCGTGGATTAAAGCCAATGCTTGCGATTAATATGGGCGTGATTGGAAAATCATTTGATCAATATGAAAAAGAAATTGTGTTGGACGTGATTCGAACACGAATTCGCGAAAGCTGGGAAGCATCCGATATTTTTTAATTTAATCAATTAAAAAAGGAGGTGAAAATATGGATGACTCAAAATGGATCTATGAAGACTATGAATTTGATAATCGTATTTCAAATTTAATGTGGACCATTGCTGGAGATTATGATGAAAATATGGATCGTGGTGAAAAAAGTTTTATATCAAAGAATGTTGCATTATATCACGCGGTTACAGCCGGGGGACGACGAAAGTATATTGAGTGGACAAGTGTAAAAAAATATGTAATTAGTCGCCACCGAAAAGGATTTGATAAAGATATCTTATTAGGTTTAATTGCATTGGGAAGTGATCTTATGATTGAAAAAAAAATCATTGCAGAACGTCCAGGGGTTTATGATATTCGAAAAAAAGCTTATGATGATATGATCACCAGCTATTATAATTTACATACAGAAAATTTGATAGAAAAAACACGACACGCAATGATTCTTCAAAAAATAGGTAAAAGCCCTAAAATAGATCGTGAAACACAGAAACTATTATCAGATTTACTTGTTCTTCAAACCCGAGAGAATACGATTGAATTATTAAAAGGAATCGAAGGGATTTATTTAACCTATTTCCCTCTTTTTTTAGATAAAGACAATCAAGAAGTGCTGGATGATCATAATAATGGTCAAGGGAATCGAGGAGATTTTAGTGATTTTATGTTGGAAGAAATGTATGAAGATCCGGAAGAAGATGATATTGATGCATCAATTGAAGAAATTTCAAATGCGCTTTTAGGAGAATCAGAAGGCGAAACATCGTATAATAGTAGTGAAGCGAATAATCGTATTGTACGTGTTAAAGAAGAAGATTTAGAAAAAATATATGAAAAAGTTGCATATTATTATGGGACGTCATTTTTACCAATCAATGATGTTAAGCAATTGCAAAATCAAGTATGTCGTGATATTCATGGAAACTGTCGCATTCATATGACAGATGGGGTGATTCGAAGTGATTCAAAAAATGAATTTCAAGAAAAATATGTAAGGCGGCAACAGACAAAAAATATTGATGTGTTTAGAGCGAATTATAAAGTATTTAAACGCAATATTAATAAATTAAAAGAAAGTCTTTCGCGGACATTAGTTCAAGAAGAAATAGAAGATCAAATTCCATCAGATGCTGGAAATATTGTGGCAAGTAAGCTTTGGCGGGTAAATCGAAGTAGTAATAATAAAGTTTTTGTAAAAACCGTGGATAATGATAAGGGAAGTTTTGTTGTTGATATATTAATGGATTCCAGTGGTTCACAACGACGTAATCAACCTCGTGTAGCAATTCAATCTTATATTTTAGCACAGGCCCTTACAATGGTTGGTATTCCTAATCGTGTTTTGGGATTTTCAAGTTTTCTTGATTATACGGTAATCAAACGTTTTAGAGATTATGAATCCCCTTTAAGTGTTAATGAAAATATTTTTGAATATTATTGTACAGGTAATAATCGCGATGGATTAGCGATAAAGGCGACTTGTCAAGATTTGTTAAAACGATCGGAAGATAATAAAATACTGATTGTATTAAGTGATGGTCGTCCTAATGATATTAAAGTCGGAAAAGGACAAAAGGATAATCTTCAAGCATCTTATCGAGGACGTGTTGCAATTGATGATACCGCACGGGAAGTTCGATTAGCAAGGCAACAAGGGATTTTGGTTTTAGGTGTTTTTACAGGAAAAGAACAAGAATTAGGGGCTGAAAAATTAATATATGGGAAAGATTTTGCATATATTAAAGATATTAATCGCTTTTCAGAAATGGTTATAAAATATTTGAAGCAAATAATTATGAATTAATGAAGAAGAAAGGATTAAAATAGACATAGAAAAGCAATGAAAGGCTGATTGAATGAGAAATATTTTTGGAATTTTCACTCGAGATCTTCGAAAGATATCGAGAAATCCAATTGCAATAATAATACTAATTGGAATTATAGTGATTCCATCATTATATGCGTGGTTTAATATTGTTGCGAATTGGGATCCCTATAGTAATACTAAGAATTTAAAAGTTGCTGTTGGAAATAGTGATTTAGGAGCAACAGTTGATGGTTTTAGCATTAATGTAGGAACAAAAATAACAGATGAATTAAAATCAAATCATGATTTTAATTGGATCTTTTTAACAAAAGAAGAAGCAATTGAAGGGGTTAAAAGTGGTGAATATTATGCTGCGATTATTATTCCAACAGAATTTAGTAAAGATATTACGAGTATATTAAATGGTAATATTAAAAAACCGAAGTTTGATTATTATGTGAATGAAAAAACAAATGCTATTGCAAATAAAATAACGGATACTGGAATGAGAATGGTTCAAGAAAATATTAATCAAACCTTTGTTCAAGTGATTACAAAAGTATTGGCGGAGAGCTTAAATATTTCAGCAGATAAATTATCTGTTGAAGATCCAATGGAGGGATTAATTACCACATTTAATGAAATGAAGGTATCATTAGATAACATTGGAGTTTCAATTTCAGCATTTAAGAATACGGCATTAGCGCTTAATGAGATGGTATCGGCGGTGCACGTTATGTTACCTGATGTAGACGTTGTATTGGATGATGGAGAGAAAACTGCGGCAGATATTCAAGGATTAATTGATCAAGGTAGTAGAACATCAGAACAAGTAATTGAGAATATTACAGAAATAATTGTTTCAATTGAGACTATTTCAAAAGAAATGAATACGCAAATTGATACAGCATTTACACTGATTGAAACCAATGCGAATTTGGCGGCAGATTTACTAGAAGCAACAAAAGAACCTGCTAAAAATATTATTGATTTATTAGATCAGTTAATTCCAATATTGGAAAAGTTAGCGGTGAGTTTTCCAGATCAGGCTGAAGCGATTAATGCATTAGTTCAATCGTTAGAACAAATTGTAAGTGATGAAGATTTATTTATGGAAAAAATAGATGAAATTGTGGTGTCATTACGTGATACCGGAACTGTTTCTGAAGAACAAAAGAAAGAATTAATTGATTTAAATAAAAAAATCACGAATGATATGGTTAAGGCATTAACAACTTATCGGGATGATATTGCACCAGCATTGGCAGATTTAATGGATGATGTCTATAACACATTAGGTGATATGTCACAATTATTTACAGCAACTGGTGCGAATTTATCAACGATAGATCAGGCACTTACGAGTACTGGAAACGCGATGAGTTATAGTGTAGTTGCACTCGGAGATACTGAAAAACTAGTAAATATTGGAAAAGAGAAAATCGATAAATTAATCAATAATCTTAATGCTATTAAAACTGACGATCGATGGGGAACATTAATGAATTTAATGAGAATTGATCCGGGAACTTCGTCAAGCTTTATTGCAGCACCCGTTAAGATGGAGACGATTGCCTTATATCCTGTGGCTAATTATGGTGCAGCGATGACCCCATTTTATACAATTCTTTGTTTGTGGGTTGGTGGACTTGTGTTAGTAGCAATTATTGACACAGAGGTCAAGCATCCCGAAGAGTTTAGCAATCTAAGGCCTTGGCAAGCCTATTTTGGACGGTATTTAATTTTTATGTTATGTGGGGTTCTGCAAGCATTAGTTGTTTGTCTAGGTAACTTATTCGTCTTAAAAGTCGTGTGTGTTGAACCGCTATTATTTATGATAATGGGGGTCTCAGCGGGGATTATTTATAGTTTTTTTATTTATACCCTAACGGTTGCATTTGATGAGGTTGGAAAAGCCATTGCAATATTACTAATGGTTATTCAAGTTGCTGGAGCAGGTGGAACCTATCCGATTCAAGTATTGCCTGAATTTTTTCAAGCTTTGTACCCATATATGGCCTTTACATATGGGGTTAATGGGATGAGAGAAGCAATTTGCGGTGTGTATCAAAATGCCTTTTGGGTGGATATGTTTAAAATGGGACTTTATATTCCAGTGGCATTACTGATTGGATTAGTCTTAAGAAAACCATTGATGACAATGAATGCTTATTTTAAGAAGCGCTTAGAAGATACAGAATTATTATAAAATAACCAAAGAAAAAATGCCCTAAGACAGATGAACTGTTTTAGGGCATTTTTGATGATTGATTATTAAAGTTTAGATAACAATTAGGGTGTGGGGTTTATTGTGATCGTCATATTACCACTGGTAGTCGAAAGATTCAGAAGTTTTGGGCCGTTTTGAGAAGCAGGAAGATTTAGATTACCACTAATGGTTTCAGATTGAATTGAATAATCAGATGGATCTCCCAAAAGATTACCTAAAATATCACCACTGATTGTGTCGATAGAAAGATTATTGGTTGTCAAGTTACTGAAGTTTATCAGGCCACTGGTGCTTTCTAAAGAAATGTTGCCATTGATTGTGGCGGTTTCAATTGTGTCATCGCCACTGATGGAAGTCATATATAAATCTCCGTTAATTTCAGCGGAAGATATTTTTGAAAAGCCCGAAGTGGCTGTGATGTTTAAATTATGATTGATTGTTGCTTGTTCAAGGTCGATGTTTCCACTAACAGATGTGAGTGTGGTTTGGTCAGCTAAGATATCCTTAATTATTATATTACCACTGGTCGTATTTAGATTTAAACGATCTAAAAACTTAAGATCAGAAAGTGAAATATCATCACTAATGCAAGATACATCGAGTGATCCTATAAATTGAGATGGTAAAGCGATGTTAAGAACATAATTTTGAGAATTAAAATTAAAGCCAATAAACTGATACCAAGGTTGCTTGATATTAGATTCGATGCGAAGGATCCCATTATTTGATTGAGTGATTGTGTAATTGTCAGTTTCACTCTCAAAGGTATTAATGTGAATACGATCATCATCAGATTTTGTAATCATTACAGGAGAATTAATTGAGTCAACAGATAATCCTTTTATATTCTTTAATTCATAGGTATAGCTTTTTTCTTCATAGTCAGACGAGTTTGTGCTAAGGGCCTCAAAATTAAAACCAACCATGAAAAGTGCAATAATTGCAATAATACTTCCGACAAGAATCAGTCCACCAGCAATGATTAATATTTTTTTAGTAAGTGAAGACATTTAAAGAACCTCCTTGTTAATAAATAGGGATTTTATCCAGCGTAGGAATAAGCCAGTAATTTGTATCAGCCAAATCGATAGTTTTTTTACGGGGAAAAACAAAAGTGCACCCAGTCCAATTAAGCAAAGTGAACAACCAAAGGCAAATAATCCGGCGGGAAAACTTTGGGAAAAGAAAAGTATGAAAACACTTGCAATACCGCCAAGAATAAAGGAAGCAACTGTAACATAAAGAGAAATAATGATTGCCCATATCGAGACGTAGACCCCTAATATTACCGCAAAGAATCCGATGAGTAATGGAAACCAAAGAGGAAAGCCAAGAATGATCAATACAATTTCCCAAGCCTTTAGTCTTTTTTTAGGTTTTATTTTTGCTTTCATTAGCGTTGTTAAAGGTGCATCCAGTAAAGTGGTATTGACCAATTCATTAAGATTTCCAAGTGCAGCAACAGCGTCATCTTCATTTAAACCGTCTTCAATCCGATCATCAATTATTTCAGAATAAAAATCGATTGTTTTTTTGATTTCGTTTTCTGGAAGGGAATTTAGTTTGTTTTCAAGATGGGATAAAAATTCTATTTTAGTCATGTTTAACCTCCTTCATTTCTTCATCAATAAAATTATACACCAACATAATTTCTTTCCAGTCATCAAGAAATGTATTTATTTTTTCTTGACCAATGGGTGTAATTTTATAATATTTTCGTAGCCGACTATTATGTTCGACTGAGTAAACCGTTAGACTACCATTAGATTCGAGTCGTTTTAATATGGGATAAAGCGTCGATTCGGAAATATTAATATAAGGTTGAGCATCCTTAATTATTTGATACCCATAAGAATCGTTGTGATTCAAAATGGTAAGAATACATATTTCCAAAACCCCTCTTTTTAATTGAATATCCATTAGTATACCTCCTAATACACTATACTATATTATACATAGTATAGTTTGTCAAGGAATAACAATGAATAAAGAAGGAAGGTAGATTACGGGAGAAGAAAGAGCCTTTCAATATGAAGTGACAAGTATCGAAATTTCTCTCGTTGATATGATATTAAACAGTATGAAATACAGGTGTGTTGTGAAATAAACTTAAATGTATTATAATCAAGCAAAAGACGTTAAACTAGTTTTAACAAAAGATAGAAGAGGGGTTGTAAAAATGAATTTTACAGGAAACCAGATTTTAAAAATAATTATTCCGTTATTAAGCCTAGTGATCGGCGTTCTGTCGTTTGTTTATCACATTCAATATAAAAGGCGATTGGCAGGGAATGTTTTACAAGGAGAGATAGCAAAAAGATTTAAGAAGCAATTTAATATTTTGGGGATGCTATATGTTTTCATTGCATTACTGGTAATTTTGGATGCCTATGCGACCATGGGTTTTATGTCGTTGATCATCTTATTAATTGTCGCTGGTGGGGGTGGATACAATTTAATGATTATCAATAAAAAAGACGTATTTGATTTATCAGATATTAATTTTCTAAAGTGGAACAGTATTATATTATTGACGATTACCGTAATTTATCTATTATCCAGATAATAAGAAATACGACTGGCGGAGTTAAAATCCTATTGATGAAAGGGAGAAAAATGCCGCTTGAATATTTTGGAGTCGCTGAATGGTTAAGTGTATTTGCGGCAATCGCTGTTACTGCCATCTTGGGATTATATGTTTATTCGGGTATTGATTATATTGAAAATATTGCATTGATTCACCCTCTGTAATTTATTATATATATCAAAAACAAGGCAAAGAGTTAGATTTAATTATCCTTTCTTTTTTTGACATACCTTACAATAACCGGTATATTTACGCTTTCTTTTTACCATCATCGATAATTTCGAATTCTAAATAATCAAACCAGATGGAATCGATAAACTGGTCTTTATGAAAAGATGTTTTGGAAATCTGATTAAGTTCTTTTGTATTTTTGTCAAACCACATCGGTTTTTCCAAATCAAAGTCATGGCAGAATGTCTCTAAAGCAGATTGGATTGTATCATGCATATTCATGGATTTGTTATCAAATTCGAAAACTTTTTCTTCCAGAAATTTATTGTGTTTCATGATTTTTCCCCAAATTCGAATCATGTTTTTTACCTCTCGATCTTCAAAGTGCTATTACATCCAGATAACATTTTTTAAATGCCTGTAAAATGGACATATGTTGAGTATAAGGGGTGGAGAGGGAAATGTAAAGAAAATTGGAATTTTCGATTTGGAAAGTATAGGTCAAACGAAACGTTCCTTTGTCAGGTAAATTAATTTGCAAAAAAAACGACGTTATCGTCGTTTTTTTGTGTGCTCAGGGCCTGTTTTAGATTTAATTATCTTTGGGCAAAATAATCTTACCCTTTCTTCTTCTGACACACTTTACAATAATAGGTCCCTCTGCCACGAACCATTTCCTTAGTGATTGTTCCATTGCATAGCGAACATTTGTTTTGCATATGTACGTGTAACTGAACTTGAAACAAACCGGTAATGCCATTGGCGTCAAAGGAGTGAATGGTTGTTCCGCCTTGGGCAATGGCCTGTGCTAGAATTTCTTTTGATACAGCGATTAATTCTACTACGCGCTTTTTACTGATGCGTTTCCCTGGTGTTAAAGGATGCATTTTCATCGAGAAACAGATTTCATTGGCGTATATATTTCCGATTCCGCTAATAATCGCTTGATTGAGTAATAATGTTTTAATTGGCAGACTGCTTTTATGTATTTTTGCGTAAACCTCTTTAGGGTCGGCATCCCATGGTTCTGGTCCAAGTTTACAAAGAGGTAAATCGTGACGATAGGTTTCTTTATTTACGAGTTCTAAACGACCAAATTTTCGGGTGTCTTGATAGCGCAATTCGGTGCCATCACTAAACACAAAGGTAAGATGTTCATGTTTATTAAGTGGCTTTGAAGCGTTGATGATATTATACTTTCCTTCCATCCGCAAATGAGAAATAAAGGCATCGTTATCCAAAATAAAGACTAAATATTTACCCACTCGATCGATATTGCAAATGGTTTGTCCTGCTAATGATCTCACGAATTTGTTTGTATCTCCGACGATGATTTTATCGTAATGAACATTAATTTCCGTAATTTATTTTTCAATAATAAAGTTCTTTAATGTTCGACGAACAGTTTCTACTTCTGGTAGTTCGGGCATGATTTTTCACCTGCTTTATGGATATTTATATTTGGAACAATAGACAGTGTTAGATGAATAAAAAAAAACGACATCAACCAAAAAAGATTAATGTCGCTTATATAAAGTTTTTATTTAATGTTGTTTTCTTAAAATTTGTTAGGCTCTAGAAGCTTCTTCAATCGCCACAGCGACAGAAACAGTAGCACCAACCATGGGGTTATTTCCCATTCCAATAAGACCCATCATTTCAACATGGGCAGGAACAGAGGATGAACCAGCAAATTGAGCATCAGAATGCATCCGACCCATTGTATCCGTCATTCCATAAGAAGCAGGACCAGCGGCCATATTATCAGGATGAAGAGTACGACCAGTACCACCACCAGAAGCAACTGAAAAATATTTTTTGCCTTGTTGTAAAGCTTCTTTTTTATAGATTCCAGCAACAGGATGTTGGAAACGTGTGGGGTTGGTAGAGTTACCAGTAATGGAAACATGAACCTCTTCATAGTGCATAATTGCAACACCTTCGTGAACATCATTGGCACCGTAACACTTAACCGCGGCACGTTCACCTTTTGAGTAAGGGGTACGTTTAACAATTTCAAGTTCACCTGTTTTAAAATTATAATCTGTTTTTACATAGGTAAAACCGTTAACCCGTGAAATAATGAGCGCGGCATCTTTGCCTAAACCATTTAAAATAACACGAAGCGGTTTTTGACGAACTTTATTTGCCGAACGGGCAATACCAATTGCACCTTCAGCTGCAGCAAAAGATTCATGACCTGCTAAGAAAGCAAAACATTCGGTGTTTTCTCTTAAGAGCATTGCCCCAAGATTACCGTGGCCTAAACCAACTTTACGTTGTTCAGCAACAGAACCAGGAATACAAAAGGCTTGTAATCCTTCACCTAAAATTTCAGCCGCATCAGCCGCATTTGTAACCCCACGTTTTATAGCAAGTGCTGCACCTAAGGTGTAGGCCCAACAGGCGTTGTCAAAACAAATCGGTTGGATTTCTCTTACAATTTCTTCAACATTGATTCCTTTATTATCACAGATCGTTTTTGCTTCTTCTAAACTACTAATATTATTAGCCGCTAAAACTTTTTCAATTCCAGCGATTCTTCTTTCATAACTTTCAAATAATGCCATATGATTTACTCCTATTCTTTTCTTGGATCGATGTATTTTACAGCATCGTCGAATTGCCCATATTTTCCTGAGGCTTTTTCCAAAGCATCAGCAGGTGTGATGCCATTATTGATACTTTCCATCATTTTTCCAAGATGAACGAAGGAATAACCAATAATTTCGTCGTTATCATTAAGGGCTAATTTTTGAATATAACCTTCAGCAATTTCAAGATATCGTGGCCCTTTTTCAAGGGTGCCATAGGTTGTTCCAACAGTACTTCTTAAACCTTTTCCTAAATCTTCAAGACCGGCGCCTATTGGTAGACCACCTTCAGAAAAAGCTGTTTGAGTACGTCCATATACAATTTGTAAAAACAATTCACGCATTGCAGTATTAATTGCATCACAAACAAGGTCTGTGTTTAGAGCTTCTAAAATTGTTTTTCCAGGTAAAATTTCTGAAGCCATTGAAGCTGAATGGGTCATACCCGAACAACCAATGGTTTCGACTAAACATTCTTGAATAATACCTTTTTTTACATTAAGGGTTAGTTTGCAAGCACCTTGCTGAGGTGCACACCAACCAACACCGTGGGTAAGGCCTGATATATCGGTAACTTGTGTTGATTGAATCCATTGTCCTTCTTCGGGGATTGGGGCTGAACCGTGATTAGCATTATTGCCAACGGTACACATTCGTTTTATTTCATGGGAATATTCCATTCATTAATCTCCTTTTAAAAAATTACTCGTATTATTATAAACATAAAATTTGAAAAAAAACAGATAATATCTTGTCATTTTCAAAAAAACAGGGAAAAATACCCTAAATGGACAAAAAGTTTAATTGATGTATAAAGGAAAGGGAGGTAAAATAGAATAATAATCTATAATGGGTTAACAAAGCCTTAATTATAGTATGTTATCTTAAGAATGTATTAATAAAGAATTGAAAATAATAACGAATAGATGATTATGAAGGGATGTTTAATGAAATGGAATTAAAAGATAAATTAAGCTTTGGAGCAAAACAGGTTGATTATCTCATGGAAGAATACTTTAATCGTGAGAAAACTCTAGGTTATTGTAAGGCTTGTCCGAATTATGAAAAATATTGGTCGTGCCCTTCCTTTGAATTTGATGAAGCAATTTTTTTAAAACAATTTAAATATATGCATATTATTGGCAGACAATATGAAGTTCCAAAAGATGATATTCGAAAAATTCGTGATCCTAAGGTGATTGCGGCATATTCAAAAGAAAAGTTGGATGCAATAAAAGTTATGACGTGGAAAACGTTAATTGACATTGAAAATGAAGTTGACGGTTCAATGGGACTTATTCCTGGAACCTGCCCAATTTGTAATGTTCAGGGACTTCAGTGTGCTAGAGAAATAAATGAACCTTGTCGTTTTCCAAAGTTGATGCGTTTCTCATTAGAGTCGCTTGGATTTAATGTGGCTGATTTAGTAAAATATGAAGTTGGTATGACAATACAATGGTCGGAAAACATGCGGCTTCCTAAGTATTTAACGTCTGTATCTGGAATTTTGTGTAATGAGGAAATTCCAAAAGAAGTTTTGAAAAAATATTTTCCCGATAAAAAGAAAAGCTGGGTAAAAGATGATACAAAAGTTTTAGGTGCAGGATTTCATACAACGGAAACCATTAAACCATCGGAAACGGTACATGGGAATTTAAAGCAAAGTGATGAAAAAATAAAAATAATTGATGACGAAGAGATGCCTGAATATAAACCTCAAAAAAGTTGGTTGGGGTATAAAACTGAAAAAGATCCGGAAGAAGAAATTGTAAAAGAAGGATGGACAGTAACGATTCAGGGTGAGGATGAAGCGTTAGTTAATGATGTAATCGAAAGGAATGGACTAGCTTTGGAAGAAGAAAAGCTGGAAATAGTGCTTGAAAAAGAAATTGTTCCTGAAAAAGAAATCGTTCCTGAAAAAGAAATCGTTCCTGATGAAGAAATAGCTTCGGAAGACGAATCAATTAATTACAAATGGATTGGCTTTAAAACTGATTTAGATAATGATGAAATAGTGAAGCGTCCGATCCCTAAAATGGTGGATTTAGTTTTAGATGGAGAAGAAGAAATCGTAGAAAAAACCGATAAATTGGATTCGCCGAGCATAGAAACGGAAGATAACCTTTTAATTGATGATGAAAAGAGTATAGCAGTCGAAGAAAAAATAGAATTTGATGAAAAACTTAATCAAGAAATTTGTGTAGAAAGTGATGCACAAGAATTCAAGGAAGAAATCGTTGAAGAAGAAATGATTGAAGAAGAAATGATTGAAGAAGAAATGATTGAAGAAGAGGATGATTCAAAATATCAGTGGCTAGGATTTAAAAAACCGTTAGATGACGATGAGGAAGAAATCGTAACAAAAAATACCTTATCAACAATTAATGTTCCTCAATAATAATGATTGTTGTATTAAATTATGATATGATTAATAAGTAGTGTATCATAGCGTCTATGACGGTTAGTTAATCGGAGTAAATAAATGATCAAGTGGCATTAATTATTTATGAAAAATAATAGGAACAAAGTATTATGAACGTGCTTATAATGAAAAATAGGTGGGTTTAAAATTTAATTACTCTTAACAATGGGATCTTAGGATTCCTTCAGACTGTAGACAAAGATAGAAAGTAGTACCGATAATTAGTTAGATCATGGTGTGTGCATACGGCGAACAGGGTAGCCTGTACGAATTGCAAGCCGAACAGATTAACAATATATCGGTACGGGGTTTTGTTGTCAAACTAAAATGGGATCTTAGGATCCCTTTCTACGTTTAAATATAAATAATGAAGGAGAAAAATTATGTATTATCGTGCTGATATTGGAGTTATTGGTGGTTCAGGTCTTTATGAATTATGTCCAAATGTAAAGAAAATAGATGTGGATACACCATATGGAAAACCATCTGAAGAGGTTAGTTTGGTGAAAGTTGGAGAAAAAACGGTTGCGTTTTTACCACGTCATGGAAGAGATCATACAATTAATCCTTCGGAAATAAATTATCGAGCAAATATTTTTGCGCTAAAAAGTTTAGGTGTGAAAGCAATTATTTCACCTTGTTGTGTAGGAAGCTTGAAATTTGAAATGAAGCCAGAAGAGTTTGTTGTAACGGATCAATTTATTAATATGACCTCTGGTCGTAAAGATACTTTTTTTGAAAAACCAAAAGTTAATCATATTAGTTCAGCGCATCCCTATGATCAGAATCTTCGAGAATTGGCATTAGAATCTGCAAAAGAGTGCGGTATTTCAGTTCATGATGGAGGCACAGTGGTTGTGATTAACGGTCCCCGTTTTTCGACGGTTGCTGAAAGTCGGATGTTTTCAATTATGGGTGGGGATCTTGTAAATATGACGCAATATCCAGAAGGGTATCTTGCTTTAGAACAAGAGATTCCAATTGTGAATATTGCTTTAATTACAGATTATGATTCGGGATTAGAAGGTCATCCACAGATAAAGCCTGTAACAGGGGATGAGGTTTTAAAAGTCCTTCAAAAGAATAATGAAAAAGTGAAAGAATTAATTTTTAAATTAATTGATAAGATAACGGTGTAGCGATGAAACCGGTATATTATGAAAATGATACATTAAAACTCATTGATCAAACAATGCTACCAAGAGAATTTAAAATTTGTACCTATACAAATTATCGAGCAATTGGAAAAGCGATAAAAGATATGATTGTTCGAGGTGCACCAGCGATTGGTGTAACGGCAGCTTATGGTGTGTATTTTGGAGCACGTGAATATGAAAAAGAATCAAAGTCAGAATTTTTCATCCATATGAAAGAAGTTTGCAAATTATTAAGTGAAACACGTCCAACAGCGGTCAATTTGTTTTGGGCGATTAGTCGTATGGAAAAAATAATTGATGAGAACAAAGAAAAAAATGTTCCTGAAATTGTTGAATTATTAAAAAAAGAAGCGCATGCAATTTGTGCAGAAGATATTCAAATGTGTCGAGATATGGGGAAATATGGGGCAGAGTTAATTCATTATGGCGATACCTTATTAACGCATTGTAATGCAGGAGCGTTAGCAACGGCTGATTATGGAACTGCTCTTGGTGTCGTGCGTGCAGCGCATGAAGCAGGAAAAAATATCTCGGTATATGCGGATGAAACGCGTCCGTTTTTACAAGGGGCACGACTTACAGCGTATGAACTTCAAGCCGATGGGATCCCAGTGACCTTAATTACTGATAATATGGCAGGTTGGATGATGAAACAAGGTAAAATTGATGGGGTAATCGTTGGTGCTGATCGCATTGCTTCAAATGGTGATGTTGCCAATAAAATCGGAACCTATTCCGTTTCGGTATTAGCAAAAGCTCATGGGATTCCGATGTATGTTGCAGCACCAACATCAACGATTGATTTTAGTATGAAATCTGGCAATGAAATTGTGATTGAAGAACGCGATTGTCGTGAGATTAGTCATATTTGTGGGATACAAATTGCACCAGAAGGTGTGGCTATGGAAAATCCAGCGTTTGATGTCACACCATGTGAGAATATTACCGCGATCATTACGGAAAAAGGTGTGGTTTATCCACCCTTTGATATCAGTATTCCAAAATTACAGGAGAAATAATGAAAGTAAATATTTTATTCCCGGTATTAAATGAAGAAAGACGCTTAGAAAAAGGAATTCTAAAAACCTTAATCTACCTAACTCGAAATAAGATTTTTGATTATCAACTAACCATTGTGGATAATGGATCAATGGATGAAACAGAAGCGATTAGTCAGCGACTATGTGAAAAATATTCACAGGTGCAGTATATCAAAACATGTGAAAAAGGTGTAGGATTAGCCTTGCGTACAGGGATTGAACAGAATACGTGTGATATCGTTGGGTACATGGATATTGATTTATCAACAAAATTATTTCATCTTAAAGATGTCAAAGAAATTTTTGATGATCGCCCAGATATAGAGATAATAAAAGGGTCGCGATTATTAAAAGGATCCCAGGTTATTGGAAGAAAAACAACACGAGAATTTACATCACAAGGTTTAAATATTATTTTGCAAGGCGTTTTTAAAAATCATTTTACTGATGGATTTTGCGGGTTTGATTTTTTTAGAAAAGAAACCGTTGAAAAATTAATTTCGATTTCTAGTCAGGATAATGGCTGGTTTTATTGTGTTGAATTATTACTTCGAGCCGAGCGTTTAGGAATTGAAGTTAAGGATATTCCAGTGGTTTGGGAAGATGATTATGATACGAAGGTAAATGTTGTAAAAACAACTGCAGATTATTTGAAAAAAATCTATCAGTTAAAGTCACAATTTATAAAAGAAGATCAAAGTCAAACACAACAAAAACAAGCAAGTGATCTAAAAATTCCAGCGAATAATTTATTGTGGCAGTATAAAAAACATCAAACGGAATATGAAAAAAAAGCAATAGAGGTGCTTAGAAGTGGCAGTTATGTTTTAGGAAAAGAAGTAGAAACCTTTGAACGGGATTTTGCAAAGACGATTGGAACCGAGTATTGTGTTGGGCTTGGGAATTGTTTGGATGCACTGTGGTTATCTTTTCGCATATTAGGAATTGGTTCAGGTGATGAGGTTATTGTCCCAGGAAACACCTATATTGCGAGTGTAATGGGGGTTACAATTAATGGTGCAACCCCTGTTTTTGTCGAGCCTGATGAATTTCATAATTTGGATGCATCAAAAATTGAAGAAAAAATTACGGATAAAACAAAAGCAATATTGGTGGTTCATCTCTATGGACAAAGTTGTGAAATGGATAAAATTTTAGAGATTTGTAGTAAACATCAACTCTATTTAGTAGAAGATTGTGCCCAAAGTCATGGTGGTACTTTTAAAGGACAAACCACGGGTTCGTTTGGAGATATTGGGTGTTTTAGTTTTTATCCCTCAAAAAATCTTGGAGCTTTTGGTGATGGTGGTGCGATTACGACAAATAATGAAAAATTAGCGAAAGAATTTAAAATTTATCGTTATTATGGCAGTGAGAAACGCTATTACAATAAGGTTGTAGGAACAAACTCGCGTTTAGATGAGATTCAAGCGGGTTTATTAAATGTAAAACTTAAGCATTTAGAGGAACTTAATGCCGATCGATGCCGTGTTTGCAATGCTTATTTAGAAGGGATTAAAAATCCGATGATTGCCTTGCCTAAAATTCGAGAAGAGGTTCAAACGGTTTGGCATCAATTTGTAATAGAAACCCATTATCGGGATGAGTTTAAAGACTATTTAGAAGAAAATGGGATAGGAAGTATTATTCATTATCCAATTCCACCACACTTGTCTGAAGCGTATGCATATTTGAAAATAGAAAAAGGAGCGTATCCGATTACGGAAACCTTAGCTGATTGTGTTTTGTCGTTGCCATTGTATTATGGAATGACAGAGAATGAAATTGAAAAAGTAATTCAAGTAATCAATGATTTTTGTCCGAAGGAATTAAAAAAATAATGTGTTGGGATAAAATTATTATTGGAGCAGGATTGTATGGCCTTTATGCGGCAGAAGTTTGCGCAAAGAAAGGTGAGAAGGTTTTAGTCCTTGAGTGGGAAAAAAGTCCATTCAAACGGGCAACATATATTAATCAAGCCCGTATTCATATGGGATATCATTATCCACGATCCTATTCAACAGCAATTAAATCAGCTAATTACTTTAATCGTTTTGTAAGAGATTATGACTTTTGTATTCATAGTCAGTTTGATCAAGTGTACGCAACCGGAGAAAATTTCAGTTGGACGAATCGAGAACAATTTAAAAAATTTTGTAAGGCAACAGAGATTCCTTGCGAGGAAGTAAACGTCGAAAAATACTTTAAAAAAGGAGTGTGTGATGGTGCGTTTCTTACAAAAGAATATACTTATGATGCAAAAATATTAAAAGATTATTTTGTTGATACATTGAGTCAATATTCAAATGTCAAAATAAAATATGATGTGCGAATTAAGAAAATAGAAAAAAGAGCATTGGTATACGAGATATTTTTAGATAATGATGAAGTCTTTTCAACGGGTTTTTTAGTGAATGCGACCTATGGTTCGACGAATCAAATTCTAAACTATCTGGGAGAAGAAACCTTTAAAATCAAGTATGAATTGTGTGAAATTATTGTGTGTAAACCGAAAGAACGATTAAAAAATTTAGGGATCACAGTAATGGATGGTCCTTTTTTTTCAATTATGCCTTTTGGAAAAACAGGGTATCATTCATTAACATCGGTAACATTTACGCCACACGTTTCCTCGTTTGAAAGTTTACCAGTTTTTGAGTGTCAAAAGAAGAGTCAAGGATATTGCACACCATTACAATTAGGAAATTGCAATGAGTGTATTGCAAAACCAGAAACAGCGTGGGCATATATGTCGTCAATGGCTCGAAAATATTTAAGAGAAACATATCAATTTGAGTATGAAAAATCGTTGTTTTCAATGAAACCAATTTTAAAAGCATCTGAAATTGATGATTCTCGGCCAACAGTGATAAAAAAAATATCGAAGAATCCAACCTTTGTTTCAGTGCTTTCTGGAAAAATTAATACTGTTTATGATTTGGAGGAGGTATTGAAAAATGATTAAAGACGCAATGGATAGCAAAGAGAAAAATTTTATATCAGCCGTTATTTATGTTTACAATGATGAAAAACGGATTGCTGAATTTTTAAGTCGAGTCAATCAAATTTTAACAACAAATTTTGAAAAATATCAAATAATTTGTGTTAATGATGCATCAACAGATCATAGTTTAGAAGAAATAAAACGCATTGCAAAAGAAACGAGTAATACAGTAATTAATATTGTAAATATGGGATTTTATCAAGGTGTAGAACTTTCCATGAATGCAGGAATTGATCTTTCAATTGGTGATTTTGTCTTTGAATTTGATAATATGGTTATGGATTATGAATTAAGTTTAATTATGTCTGTTTATGAAACGTCGTTAACAGGGTTTGATATTGTAAATGCAGCGCCTAGGAATACAGGACAAAAAGGATCACAATTATTTTATTCGTTTTATAATTATTATTCAAATGGATCACATCAATTGCGTACTGAAAATTTTAGAGTCTTATCACGACGAGCAATTAATCGTGTCCATGCGATGAGCAAGACAATTCCGTATCGAAAAGCAATTTATGCAAATTGTGGTTTAGCAATACATACCATTGAGTATGAAAATGATGTGAAATGCCGAAAAATATTAAATAAAGAGACGCGACGCATTCGAAAAGATCTGGCAACGAGTTCATTGATATTATACACAGATATTGCGTATCGATTATCAATTTTTGCAGCGGTTTTTATGATGATTGCAACTTTTGGTATTGGTGTTTATACGCTGTTTAGTTACGTATCTGAACAAGTTATATCTGGGTATACGTCAATGATGTTAGTCATATCGGGGGGATTTTTTGGTGTTTTTGCAATATTAGCAGTGGTGATTAAATATTTATCGATTTTAACAGATTTAGTTTTTTCAAAAGAGAAATATGTTATTGAATCCGTTGAAACCATTAGTCATTAACAAAATAAGACTCAAAGAATGAATCCTTTGAGTCTTACAGAAGTATTATATCGTATTTTTTTAAGGATGACTAATTCTTTATTATTTTGGTGGGAATAGAGTATCATGAGCTTGTTTAAAAGATAATGTATAACATAAAGAAGAAAATGAATAGAATGGAGCAAAAATATGAAATATAGTATGTTTTCGTGGTTTGGGTATTTTATGCCTTTTGAGGAGCGTATTAAAATTATTGCAGATGCAGGATTTGATGCTGCAATGATTTCGTGGGAAGATGAGGATGAACCGTTTAAGGTTAGAAAAGAAGATTTTCCTGAGATTGTAAGAAAACAAGGACTTGAAATAACCAATATGCATCTTCCATTTATTGGTTATAATGATATATGGGAAGCGTCACGGATTGAAATACAGCCAAAATTAAAAATGTTTAAAGATTATATAAAAGATTGCGCTGAATTTGATATTCCAGCGGCAGTTATGCATACCTGTGATCTGGAATCCTTTGAACCAAATTTAGATAAAGGAAAAGCTTTTTTTTCAGAATTGGCAGAGTCGGGTGAAAAATATGGGGTTGATATTGCAGTTGAGAATGTATCACGGCAATATTTGTTAATTTATTTATTAGAAGAAATTAATACACCACATTTCGGAATGTGTTATGATAGTTCCCATGATTTTTTAGAAGAAGCAAATTCAGGAAGAATTTTAATGAACTATAAAGATCGTATTAAAGCGTTGCATTTATCGGATAATGATTTTAATTGTGATCGTCACTGGATTCCGAGAGAAGGAAAAATTCCCTTAGATAGGGTGCTAGAAGAAATTTTATCGGTCCCAGAAATTAAAACGATTTCATATGAAGTTATTGCCAACGATTTTTGGCAAAAAAAGAAACCTGAAGATTTTGCAAAAACGGTCTTAAAAAGCTTGAATATTGATGATTATAAGGCTAAGAACAGTTTGATTTAATGAGAATCCATAAAAATAATCAATTGAAATTCAAAGTGATTTATGGTACACTTCGAATTAATTAAATTATATAAAAAATGAGGAAAGAGGTGAAATACCTCTACAGCCCCCGCTACTGTAATTGTTGACATTATTCTTAGAAACCACTATTTTTAAAATGGGAAGGAAGAATAAAGAATACACAAAAGTCAGGACACTCATGAATGAATAACGTCTTCGGTGGGAAGAATCGGATTAAACATTTGTTTATAATCCAGTTCCTATTTGGAACTGGATTTATTTTTTGAAAAAATAAAAAAAGGGGAGAAAAATGAAAAAAAGAAATGTAATATTAATTGTTTGTTTGTGTATTGGAATGCTTTGTTTATTTACAGGATGTCAACAAAAAAGCACATCTGAAGCTGTGAGTGGGATTGATGTAAAGAGTGGTGAAACTCAGTATCCAATTACAGTAACTGATGATTTGGGAAATGTTGTAACCATTGAAAAAGAACCCCAAAGAATCATTTCGTTATCACCAGCAAATACAGAAACAATCTTTGCGATTGGTCAAGGCGATAAACTAGTAGGACGGACAGAATATTGTAATTATCCAGAAGAGGCATTAACAGTAGCAAGCATTGGAGATTATAATGCACCGAATTTAGAAAAAATCATTCAATTAGAACCTGATTTAATTCTTGCATCTGAGTTTGTATCGGATGAAATATATCAACAACTTGAAGTAACAGGTGCAAAGATACTTGTTTTTGCGCCAGCTAGTGTTGAAGGAATCATGAATAATATTATTATGACCGGAGAAGTAACCAATGCAAATGATCAAACGGCAATAGTTGTTGAAAAAATGGCGACTGATCGACAAGATATTATTGAGCAAGCAAAAACAGCTGAGGTTCAAAAATCGGTATTTATTGATGTAGGTGATTTTTTTAGTGCTGGACAAGGTTCAATGTTAAATTCAATATTAGAAAATATCAATGCCAAAAACATTGCGTCTGATTCCAATACACCTTGGCCTCAGTTAACAACAGAAGAGATTATTGCAAGCAATCCAGATGTATATATTTCATTATATAGTACACCAGAAGAAGTGAAAGCAGTTCCAGGATTTGAAGCGATAACGGCTGTAAAAGATAATGCAATCGGATATTATGCATTTCTTACACCAGAAAGTGATTTAGTTCAAAGACCAGGACCTCGTATTGTCGAAGGAATGGCTTTATTAGCACATGATGTATATCCCGATATTTTCAAATAAGTTAAACTTAGGGGCGACAAATGTTCGCCCCTAGGTTTTCTATAATGAGTGAGTCTAGGGGAGAACATTTAAAAAAATAATGGAGTGAATATGAAAAATATTATAGCGAAATATAGGATAGTAATTTCCATTATTATTTGCCTTGGAATTATCTATTTTTGTACATTAATGGGTGTTACATCGATTTCATTTGTAGATGCAAATAAAATATTAATCAATCAAATTTTTCATATCGATTTAGGAATGAAAAACATTAGTGAGGGCGCAGCCGTTATTATTTGGAACGTTCGGTTACCACGGGTGATTCTTGCTTTTTTAACGGGCGGTGCTTTGGCCATTTGTGGGGCAGCGTATCAAGGGATTTTTAAAAATCCGATGGCGGATCCCTATATATTGGGAGTTTCATCTGGTGCGGCATTAGGTGCATCAATCGGAATTGTATTAAACTTTTCAGGAAATTTTTTAGGTCAAAATGCGATTGCAATTTTGGCATTTGTAGGAGCGTTTTTGACAATTATTATTGTTTATCAAATATCGAGAGTTGGGCGAGTTGTTCCAGTTGGAACCTTACTATTAAGTGGGATTGCAATTGGTCAGTCTCTGGGCGCAATGATGTCGCTAATAATGATTTATAATAAAAATAGCATGACTCAAATTATGTTTTGGACGATGGGAAGTTTAAATGGTAAAGGGTGGAAACAGGTGTTGATTGTATTGCCTTACATAATAATTGGAACACTTATTATGTTAACTTCAGTAAGAGAATTGGATATTATGTTATTGGGAGAAGAAACAGCAACGCAACTTGGAGTGAATACAGAAAGACTAAAAAAGAAAGTTTTGTTCTCGTCATCAATTATTACAGCAGCAGTTGTATCGGTAACAGGAATCATTGGATTTGTAGGGTTGATTATTCCCCATATTGTAAGAATGGTTACGGGGCCAAAACATCGGACATTGGTTCCTTTTTCTTTATTTTTTGGTGGTGCATTTTTAATTTTTTGCGATACATTATCTCGAACTGTTGCGTCTCAAGAAATTCCAGTAGGGATTATTACGGCAGCTTTTGGTGGTCCTTTTTTTGTGTATTTATTAAAGAAACGAAAAAAAGGAGGTTCTTAATATGGAACGATTGATGCCAAAAATCATGTTAGATTTTAAAGATGTGGTTGCAGGATATACCGATAAGAATATTTTATGTGGATTCAATGCAACCATTTGTCAAGGGGAGTTTATTGGCTTAATCGGTCCAAATGGAACAGGAAAATCGACATTGTTAAAATGTTTATCTGGATTATTAGAGATAAAGTCAGGAGAAATACAATTAGATGGGGTAAATAATATCACGTATTCTCACAGAGAACGTGCCCAAAAGGTTGCAGTGGTACCTCAATCTTTTGATATTGATTATGATTTTACAGTTGAAGATATTGTGCTAATGGGAAGAAACCCCTATTTATCATATAAATCAAAAGAATCGAAAAATGATTATCGCATTGTGATGGAAGCAATGGAAGGCACGAAAACGTTGCAGTTTAAAAAACGACTCTATAATACTTTAAGTGGTGGAGAAAAACAACGGGTTATTATTGCACGGGCGATTGCTCAAGAACCTGAAATTATATTATTAGATGAGCCAACATCAGCATTGGATATTCATCATCAAATTGAAATTATGGAATTAATTCGAGATTTGAATTTAAAAAAGTCAATGACAGTGATTGCTGTTTTACATGATATAAATTTAGCAGCACGCTATTGTAACCGCTTGATTTTAATGAATAATGGTGAAGTCATTGTAGATGGGACGCCAAGCCAAGTCATTAATGAAGAGAATTTAAAAAAAGTGTATGATATGAAAATGCTTATTCAAGAAAATAAATTATTTGGTAAACCTGAGATTATTCCATTAAGAGTCATTAAATCACATGAAATGTATCGCAAGATTCGCGTCCATGTGATTTGTGGTGGAAATAATGCATTACAGGTTTTAGAGGGATTAGAGGCAATGGGGCATAATGTATCAGCAGGGGTTATTAACCAAGGAAGTGATGATTGGATGATATGTGAGGCATTGAAAATTCACATGATTGAAGAAAATCCTTTTACAAATATTAGTTTAGATAAGCAAAAAGAAAATTTGAGGATGATGTCAGAATGTGATATTGTTTATATTTCAGACCTGCCTTTTGGACTCGGAAATATAAATAATTTGGTTGGAATCGAGTCCTTAAAGTGTAAAATTTATCTAAATAATAATTGGGTTAATAATGATTTTACAAAAGGTTTATTAGAGACCTGTGTTAATAAAATTAAAAACAAAAGAGAATTAATCGAAATAAATGATGATCATGAATTTTTAAAAGCGGTAAAAAAATGGACGATGATTAATCATTAGACAAGTAATAAGCGTCTATCATTTGTGATTAGGATAGAATAGAGAGGTAAAACCATGAATTATTTTATGTTGGCAGGGATAAGCAGTAATATTGGAAAAACAACAGTAACGATGGGAATCATGGCTGCCTTTAAAAAAAGAGGGATAACAGTTAAGCCTTTTAAAACGGGTCCTGACTATATTGATCCGATGTTTCATCGATTTGTTACGGGAGAACCATCAATCAATTTAGATACTTGGATGTTAGATCAAACAAGTATACAAGGTTTGTTTAATCGACGATTGAATAAAGATGATCTTGGAATTTTAGAAGGGGTTATGGGGCTATATGATGGACGAGGATTAGAATCAGATATTGGAAGTAGCGCCTATCTGGCAAAAACGATCGATGCACCCGTTATATTGATTATTGATGGCCGTGGGATGGCAAAAAGTGCTGCAGCATTGGTAAAAGGATATATTGATTTTGATTTAAAAACTAAAATAGTGGGCGTTATTATTAATCGTATTTCATCGGAATCCCATTATCAATTATTAAAAGAAATGATTGAATCGTATAATAATGTGACCTGTCTTGGATATTTTCCAAATAATCCTGAGATTGTGATGGATAGTCGGCATTTGGGGTTGGTTCCAGTTGAAGAATTATCGAATTTTAGGGAAAAAGTGAATAAGGCAGGAGAATTAGCAGAAGCACATATTGATTTAGATCAGTTATTGGAATTGAGTCGTCATTCTGAAAAGAAGAGTAGCTATTGTGATCCTTTTGAAAAATACAAAAAAAAATATAGAGGTCTTCGTATTGGAGTGCCATACGACCAAGCTTTTAATTTTTATTATCAGGATAATTTTACAGCATTAGAAAAAGCAGGGACGGAAGTGGTTTACTTTAGTCCCCTAAAAGATAAACATTTACCCGAAAATTTAGATGGCTTGTATATTGGGGGCGGATTTCCTGAAATATTTGGACAAGAGCTTGCGAAGAATAACAGTTTGAATAAAGAGATCAGAGAGAAATTAGAAATAGGATTGCCTTGTTTTGCAGAATGTGGCGGATTAATGTTTTTAACGCAATCCATGACGTTGCTAAGTGGCGAAAAGAATAAGGGAATTGGTTTTTTTGATGGCGAAGCAACCATGACAAATCGTCTTCAGCGTTTTGGATATGTGGTAATTGACGTTCAATTTGGAAAAGAAATAGTCAAAATAAAAGGACATGAATTTCATCATAGTTTAGTAAAAATGAATCAAGAATTTCAAACACTGTATCATATTTCTAAGAAAAATAAAAACTGGTCATGTGGTTATTGGGAAAATAATACCCTAGCTGGCTATCCACATATACATTTTTATAGTAATCCATTGTTCTTAGAAAAATTATTAGATTTTGTTTTAAAGCATAAAGGTGAAGACGCGTGAGACAAGTGAAAATAAAAACCCCCGGAACCTGTGGAGAATTTATTCAAGGATGGTTTGATAATAATCCATGTTTGGTTTCGTCACCCATTGATCGTTATTCAACGATTTGTATAAAAGAAGGACCGGGAAATAGTCAAACATTAAAATCTAAAAGTTGCGGGATAGTGAATGAAATTTTCAATCGTTATCAGATATCGCAGAAGGAAAAAGAGCATATCTTTATTAGTATGGAAACGGATATTCCCTTGGAAAAGGGAATGGCCAGTAGTACCGCAGATTTAGCAGGAATGGCTCTTGGATTATCATCCTATTTTAATTTAAATCTATCGATGAATGATATTGGTAAACTCTGTACAAAAATTGAACCGTCTGATAATTTAATGTTTAAAGAGTTAAATTTGTTTAATCATATCAATGGTGAAGTACTCAGAAAATTTGAAGGTTTTGTTGAAGCAGATTTGTTAATTATCGATTTTTATGGTGGGATAGATACGTTAACCTTCAATGAAACTCAAGATGATTATTCGAAAAAAGATTTAGATGTATTTTTTGAAATTGTGATGCTGTTTGATAAAGGGCTAAAAAACAATGATTTAAAGGCGATTGGCGAAGCGTGTACACGTAGTGCGTTTTTAAATCAAAAGCGTCTTAAAAAAACATATTTGGAAAAGATAACGACCCTAGGGAAAAAACATGGAAGTTTAGGGACAATAATCGGTCATAGTGGAACGGTGATCGGATTGATGTATCAAAAAGAATGCTTTCAGAAAGAGGCCTTTTTTGATGAATTCAAAAGGGTGATCCCAAAGAATGCGTATTTAAATATATATAATAACCGTTTGATTCCTGGTGGATCAGACATTACGGTTGAAGAATTTAAAAGTTGAGAAAAGAAAGAGAGAAAAAGATGGAATATATTAATAATCCTCAAAAGATTGAAGAGCGTAGTTTTGAAATTATTACTGAAGAATTGGGAAATAAGGTTTTTCCAGAATTGATTGCACCAATGGTGAAACGGATCATTCATACCACCGCTGATTTTGAATATGCAGATTTATTAGAAATATTAAACAATGGTTATGGAAGTGGTTTAGAAGCATTAAAACAAGGAAAGAAAATTTATGCCGATACACGGATGATTCAGGTAGCGGTAAATAAGAAGGCCCTTGGAATGCATGGGATTGAAATTGTAAATTATGTTCATGATCCAGATGTTGTATTAGAAGCGAAGGAACGTGGAGTGACCCGTTCAACTGTTAGCATGGAAAAAGCGATAAAAGATAATAACGTTGGGATTTTTGCGATTGGGAATGCACCAACAGCATTGTATACTTTAATTGAAAAAGTTCAAGCAGGGGTTGTTAATCCAGCATTAATTATTGGCGCACCGATTGGTTTTGTTGGCGCAGCGGAGTCTAAAGAAGCATTGAATCAAATTAATAGTCCTATTATTAGAATTAATGGTCGAAAAGGTGGAAGTCCTGTTGTAGCTGCAATATTAAATGCAATGTTATATCAATTAGGAAGAGAATGGTAAAAAAAATGACAGAAATAAATAAAGGAATATTTTATGGAATTGGTGTAGGACCAGGAGATCCAGATTTATTAACAGTAAAAGCAGCAAAAATTTTAAATACATGCGATGTTGTGATTACTCCGGTCAAAAAAGCAGGCGAATCAAGTGTCGCATACCGAATTGTTAAGGAACATATTCCAAATAAAAACAAGGTATTAGAAATGAATTTTCCAATGATTTCGTTAAGTCAAGAACGCGAAACATTGAAAAAACAGTGGAAAGAGAATGCAGATGCAATTGAAATTCTTATCAATGAGGGGAAAGATGTTGCATTTATAACCCTTGGTGATCCGATGGTTTTTAGCACCTATTCTTATGTGATGGAATATTTATTAGAAAGAAAGATCCCAGTAAAGACAATATCAGGCGTACCTTCATTTTGTAATTTAGCGGCGCAATTAAATATTCCTCTGACACAAGGAGAAGAGTCATTAGGAATTGTTGCAATGACTCAGCCAATTGAAGAAATTAGACAAATATTAGATGCCCATCAAAATATTGTTGTGATGAAAATATCGGCAAATAATCAATTAATGGCAGAAGAATTGGAAAAAAGAGGTTTAGAAAAAGCATTTGTTTTGGTTTCAAATATTGGAATGGGAACGCAAAAAATTGTCCGTGATATTGAAGTATTAAAGGGAAAAATTCCATATTTATCAACGTTACTTATTAAAAAGAATTATCCCCTTTTATAATTGGAGGAGATATTATGTTAAATAAAACCATAGAAAAAAATGGCAAAAAATTGAGGTATGGTTATACAACAGGATCCTGTGCAACAGCGGGGACAAAAGCAGCCTTAGAGATGTATCTTAGTCAGGAAATAAAAGAATCAATTATGATTGATACACCAAAGGGATGGTCTCTTGATTTAATGATCCATGATACGGTATTTAATGAAAATGAAGCAAGTTGTTCAGTCATTAAAGATGCAGGCGATGATCCCGATATTACCCATGGGATAAAGATATTTTCTAAAATTAAACCATCGGATCACGAAGGGGTTTTATTTGTTGGCGGTAAAGGTGTTGGGACAGTGACTTCAGTAGGATTGAGTATTTTACCAGGAGAACCGGCAATTAATCCTGTTCCAAGAGAAATGATAACAAGAGAAATTCAAAAAACAATTACAAAATATATCGAAAAAGGTAGCGAAAATTTACCAAAGGGATGGATTGTTGAAATTTCAATCCCTCAAGGAGAAGCGTTGGCCAAACGTACCTTTAATCCTAAGCTTGGTATTGTTGGAGGATTATCAATTGTGGGGACATCGGGTATTGTGGAACCCATGAGCGAAGATGCGTTAAAAGCAACGATGAGATTAGAGCTTAATGTGTTAAAAGAAAAAGGTCATGAAGACGTTATTTTTGTGCCTGGTAACTATGGAAAAGATTTTTCAAAAACATTGGAGTTAAATCAGACGATATTAATAAAAACGAGTAATTTTATTGGATTTATGCTTGATGAAGCGGAACGCTTAGGGATTAAGAAAATATTAATGATCGGACATTTAGGAAAATTTGTTAAAGTTGCAGGTGGTATATTTAATACCCATAGTAAGATGGCGGATGGGCGGATGGAGATCTTAACGGCTTATTATGGAATCGCCGGAGGATCGAAGGAAACGATGATAAAAATAATGGCATCAAAGACGACAGATGAAGCGGTGGATATTATTAAGGCTGAGAATAATCCTGATTATTTTAATGACTTAGCAGAGATCATAAAGAAAAAAGCAATGGAACGTGTTTTTGGATCAATCGAGATTGAAGTGATTCTTTTTACAAAAATTCAGGGTTTTTTAGGTGAGAGTAAAGGCGCAGAGGAAATGAGGCAGATAGTATGTACCCATTAAAAATCATTGGACTAGGTCCAGGGAACCCAGATTATATTTTACCCATTGCAAAAAAAGAAATTGAAATGGCTGAGGTGATCCTATGTGGAACACGTCATGC
>LGOV01014683.1_pt1 | contig 62117 bp, 56 predicted proteins | sample 469881 | NCBI WGS metagenome assembly LGOV01 (sample SAMN03857199, study PRJNA290197) | marine sediment metagenome | biome: marine cold seep biome; feature: cold seep; material: marine sediment; isolation source: sample #5579, elevator 3A push core 41 containing 12 cm of sediment... ...
TATTAATCTAATGAAGGTATTATCTCACGAATTTTTAACGCTTACTATGTGCAGACTATTTGACATTAACGAATATCGCCACCATCAATCGGTCCCAGACCCTGTGTTGATTGTCAAGTATCAGTTGGCAGACTATGTAAATTGGTTTAATCATTACCGGATTCATTCATCATTGGGGTACTTGACCCCGATCCAATACAAACAGAACAACCTTAAAAAAGTTGTCTAGTTTGCTGTTGACAATCCATTCATTTTAAATTCTTAGCAAAATCAATTAAATTATCATAAACACTATCTGCAACTGTTTTATTATCACTTAATACCTGTCCACTTCTAACTAAAACACAATTAGCTATTCCGGCATTTTTACCAGTCTGTACATCTATCTCTTTATCTCCTATAATAATACTTTTCTTTAAATCTACATTAAAATCCTTTATTGCTTTTTCAATCATTCCAATGTGTGGTTTTCTACAATTACATTCCCCTTTATAACCTTCAACTGTTCCATCTGGATGGTGTGGACAATAGTAATAAGCATCAATATAAGTATCTTGCGTTGCTAATAGCCCATCTAAATGCTTATGAAGTACTTTTATATCCATTTCACTATAATATCCTCTAGCAACTCCAGCTTGATTCGTTATTACAATTACTTTAAATCCTTGCTCATGAAATATCTTAATAGCTTCTACAGTACCTGGAATAAAAACAAACTCATTTGGTTTATATAAATAGTTTACTTCTTTATTAATTGTGCCATCACGATCTAAAAAAACTACCTTACTCACTAATTAACACCTACCTTTAATAACAATACTTCTACATATTCAGAAAATCATCTTGTGCTCTATAATAGTCTTCTGGTACTCCAATATCGATAAAATACCCATCGTTTTCGAATGCGTATATATCAACAAATCCACTTTCTAATATTAACTTTTCAAATGAAAAAGACTCATCTTCAATCTTATTTAAAATTGACTTATTAATAAGATAAGTTCCTCCATTTATTCTTCCTGATACAGTTTTCTTTTTTTCTTCAAATTCCATAATCATATCATTTTTAATCATAACGGACCCGTACCTATCAAAATCATGCATAATTTTAACTGCTATAGTTAAATCACTCTTTCTGGTATTATGAAATCTTTCCATTAAATTCAGATTCACATCATAGTAGGTATCCCCATTTACAATAAAAACATTATCCTTATTGCAATAACCTAATGCCTTTTTTATTGCCCCACCAGTACCTAAAGGCGTATCTTCATTTGAATATGTAATACTTACATTTTTATAATTATCACCAAAATAATTTTGAATGATCTTCCCTTTATAACCCACTGCTAATATAATATGTTTAATTCCATTATCTATTAGATAATTTAATATATATTCTAGGAATGGACGTCTATTTACAATTGCCATTGGTTTTGGTACATCTGACACTATATGGCTAAGTCTTGTACCAAATCCTCCTGCTAATATTATTGCTTCCATAATTTTATCCCTCCTCAGAAAACATCTCATTTTCAACTGCTGCACACAGTGCATGATAAACAGGTAAATGATATTCTTGAATAATATAGGTTTCATCTGATGGAACATTAATAAGTATATCGGAAAAATCTTTAAGCTTTCCGCCCTTACTACCAGTTAAAGCAATAACTTTCATTCCTTGTACTTTTGCCATCTGTGCTGCATAAATAACATTTTTTGAATTGCCAGACGTGCTAATTGCAATTAAAATATCCCCTTTTCGCCCATGTCCTAAAACCTGCTGAGCAAATGACAAATCTGGTGCTTGATCATTAGCATAAGCTGTAGATAAAGCTGTTTCACTAACTAAAGAAATTGCTGGCAAAGAACCCTGTAGATTTTTTATTAAATATTCCGCAGTTTCAGGAAATGTTTCAATAATTTCTTCTTGTTTTTTTTTATTAAGTTTACGTGGCAGAATAAAACCTTTCATTAATTCTCCTACAATATGTAATGAATCAGCAGCACTACCTCCATTACCACAAACTAACAATTTATTTTCATTCTTATAACATACTATTATTTCTTCAACTGCTACTTCCACAGAACAATTTATTAATTTAGGATAGCGCTCTATTAGACTATCAATAATTCTTTGAGAAGATTCTTTCAATTTATTTCACCTTTTATCTATTTATTCTTAACTCTATAGTATTATATAGATTCTTATATTTATTCATATAAAGTCCAAGCTTGAGCACCTTTTTCTGTGAATTGTACACACATAACTTTTCCATCAGTTTTCTTTAATTTTTCAACAAGACCGTATCTCTCTTTTGGATCACAAATAACCATCATAAAGCCACCACCACCCGCTCCAGAAACTTTAGCAGCTTTTCCTCCATTATCAATAATGTAATTATACCTCTCTTCAATTAAAGGATTTGATATAGCCAAAGACATTTTTTTCTTAGATTCCCACCCTTTTCTTAAACAAACAGCAAACTCTTCAAATTCCCCTTTTAGTATTGCATTTTTCATTTCAGTTGCATAATACTTAAGTTCATGCATACCTTCTAAACTTTTTACTACCTTAGATTTTGTATTCTTGATCTGATCTTCTATAATTGTTGCTGATTCTCTTGACGTTCCTGTATAATAAAGCACTAAAGAATTTTCTACTTCATTTTTAATCCAGTTTTTAATACGTAACGGATTTACAATAACTCTATTGTCCTTATAAAATTCCATGAAATTAAAGCCACCAAATGTAGCTGCAAATTGGTCTTGTTTTCCACCAGTCAAATTTAAATCAACTCTTTCTATCTCATAAGCAAGATGAGCCATATCATATTCACCTAAAGGAAGATTTAACCACTCCATATAAGCTTTTATAATAGTAACTACCATAGTAGAAGATGAACCCAGTCCAGATCCAGCCGGTGCATCTGAATATGTCGTCATTCTAAATGATAATGGGTTTCCATTATTATAATCTTTTACAATTCTATTATATATACCTTTATGCAGAATTAGTTGATCATCTATTTCAATCTTAGATTTACTCTCACACTCAAAAATTTCATTCCTATCTGGTGCAATAAATGCTATTTTATTGTTATCAGTAGGTTCAATTGTACAATATGCATACATATCAATTGTTACATTTAATACCGCACCACCATACTCATCGCAATAAGGTGATACATCGGTTCCACCACCCGCTAATCCTAATCGTAGTGGTGCTTTAGAACGAATAATCATATCTATATCACTCCCTAATACATTTTTTTGATATTATTACGTACTCTCCAACTTAATTATTTATTATCCGACTTAATTATTTCATTTATTACATTGCATTCTATATTTTATTAACGCTATTATTCTCATAGTTATAATACTCCTACTAATATTTTTATGATCACTGGCAAAATTAACATCATTTGTAAAATAAGTATTGTTTTTACTTTTAATACAACTATGTTAAGCCTTTTGGTTACATTTATATAACCAAAAACAAACAAAGAAAAATATGAAATCAAAGTTGCCAAGGCCGCTCCAATATATCCATAAGGCTTAATCAATATCAAATTTGCTATAACTGCAATTACTGCACTTAACATGGAAAATAAGGATATCATGAAGTTTTTTTTATAAAAATACATAAAATTGATATATAGTGAATACAAAAAAAAGTATCCATATCCTAATATTAATATAGGTATAATATTTGCAGCTCCTAAGTATGCTTCATTTCCAAAAATCCATATTAAAACGTCAGACCCAAATATAAAACAAATATAAAACAAATAAAATATCCCAATATTCCGTTTAAGTTGATTTTCATAGTCCTTATTATCTCGTAAAGCCTCAAATAAATAAGGTTGTAATGAACGATTAAGTGCTATTGCAATTATGTATATTATCATTGCTAAACTTGAAGCAAAACTATAAATGCCAACTTGTGATAAACTTACTTGAGATAAAAATAATTTGTTAACTTGTGCTAAAATAGTTGTAGAAAATGCATATGGTATCAACGGTATTGAATATGAGAGTAAATACTTAGCTGTTTCTACATTGCCCTTTATACCATCCTTATACATCAAACGTATAGTAAGAATTCCCCCTACAATCATCGCTGAAATACAAATTGAACTTAATCGCCAAAAAGCTAAATCATTTTTCATTGTATAAATTAAAACAATACCTACTCCTGTAGATATAATACTATTTAAAACACTAAAAAATCCATACAATACTGCATTTTTTTCAGACCGAATTATTTCAAGACCAATTCTAGTAAAACAGCTAAAGACTGTAGTAATTAAGATAATAATCAATATTTTATTTTCAAATCTAAAAAATCCAAAAAAATAGTGAGCACTTAAAATTAACGCTGAAAAAACTGCCCCAGTAACTAGAGTAATCCAAATAGCAGTAGCTAAATATTTTTTGCTGTTTACTTTATCGATATAATATCTAACAATAGCACTTGATATATTTAATCCGAAAAATATGGCAAATATGCTAATATATGTTACATAAAGAGAAAATGCGCCAAAATCCTCTGTAGTCATTATATTTAAGAAAAATGGCATCGATACAAAAGCAATAGCCTTTATTAAAATGTCGGATCCAACATAAATCAATTCATTTCTTGCTATACTTCTTAATTTTTTTAAATTTTCATTTATGCTTTTCATACTTTAGCTATCATTCTCTTTATTCTTTTAATATTTTCTCTCCCAAGTATTTTAACTACTTTCCTAATTAAAACACTTTTAAAACTTTGTCTTCTTCTTAAATATTTAGGTATTAACTCTTCAAAAGAATTTATTTGATATTCTTTAAAAAATTGTTCTCGATATGGATTTATATATTGATGTGGCGATAGCATAACATTACCTTTTTTAGCTTCCTGTAAGCTACGTTTTTGAAAAAACATATTATTATTGCACTTCTCAAATAATTTTTGACCGTTGTCACTATTCACTATAACTAGTGATACTCCTTGGCTCGTAGGTTTATTAAATGGAATATCATTTCCAATCCCCCAGAAGTCCGCTAATGTAATATCGCTTTCCCTCGGAGTTTTAGCATATTGACAAGTATAACAAGACTTTCTTAAAAAAGTGCTAAACATAAATCCATTCATATATGGGTCATCACTTGGTGGATCAATATTTATTTTCTTATCATTTTCAAATTTCAAACTGATTTCTGAACCTTGCATCCATCCTCTTTTTTTAGTTCTCATCTCAATACTTTTAAGACTTTTATCTTCCTTAGTTTCTAAATAATTAATATAACTTTTAAACACCCCCGGAGATGGTACTCCATGACAAATCAAGTCGCAAGTAAATAGATTCTGAAATTTATCTCCTCCTAAAAAACCATAAAGTCCTGCCACTTGACAAGGTGTCCCAGTAAATAAAACATATCTATTTTCTTCTAATGCCTTCTTTACATGTTTAAAACTCTCTCCAATATTACTTTGCACATACTTAGACCCATGTAGCATCATCAATTCTTCTAACGACTCAACCTTTACGTGTTCAATAACTAATTTTTCATTATAAACCGCACCAAAAACTACTCCACCATTTTTTATAATGTGTTTTGCAAACACCCCAAAAATTCCTCCTGATGAACTTTGTTTTAAAATCTCCCTGTCTTTATTCCAAGCAGCATAAACTTTAGGTTCATTACTAGTTTTTTTAATTTTCCCCTGTAAAACAGGACACGACTTAGTACATTTCCCACATTCTATACAACGTTCTTTATCAATTATAGGTTGATAAAATCCTTCTGAATCCATATTATTAGTAATACATCCTACAGGACAACTATTTAAACAAGCCATGCATCCAGTACATTTTTCAATTGTTGCTAACATTTTATTTAACTCCTATTGCTTGCTCTAATGATCTTTTTAAATATTCTATAGATTCTCTTCTTTTTTCTTCTAGAATATCATTTACTAATGAATAATCTATTCGTAAAATATTTTCATTAATATTTTGTCCACTTTTTAAAATTCGATTCTCTAAACCCACCATTTTCATTAAATCATTTATACGGGAAAAAACACCTGATACATACGCTTTTGTTTCTCTGTTAAAAACATAAAATTGCTTATTATAAATCAAAGATAACACCGTACCATGAAATGATTGAGTACAAATAAACGCAGCATTTTTAAATAAATTAACAAATCTTTCTGGACCAATTGCAATTTCCTTATGACTAGAAAAAAACATATCTGCAAATGAATCAGGAATAGAAATAATATCATATCCATATTTTCGAGCAATTTCTTTTGCTACTTTACGAGGATATTTACTATTATCAAATAGAAATGTAAGCACATATGGTCTTGTTATTGTTATATCTGTAGCATCTTTTTTCGCAAAATCATTCCACCATTCTTTTGGTAACAATAACGTTGGATCCAATACATTTTCAACCTCTCTACCAATAAGTTTAGATACTAATTTTGCACCACTCTCTTCTCTAACAGAAACAAATGGCATTTCATTTATATTTGATTTTAAAATTTTTTTTCTTTCATCATCAATTTCAATTGTACCAAGACTTGGAGCATATGCAACTCTTTTTTCTTTGTTAGCAAACTTTAAATAATATGCTGGATCCATACCTTGAAAATATGGATTCCATATTTGATCACTTCCACAAACATATGCATCATAGTATAATTCAGATTCTAAAAGCGATTGATAACCATAATATTTTTTATTTGTCATTTTAATATTTTTCACAATAAAAATTTCATATTCTTTACGTTTTTTAACAATGTCTTTTTTATATCTTTTGTTCATTAAAACGCTCTGTGTTTTTACCATATAACCAGGTAAACTCTTTGGATTTTTTAACACTCTAAATAATTTATAAGGTAAACTCTTCGATTCTCCTTTTTTGATTGGATAATAATCAATAATTTCAACTTGATACCCTAATTGGGTAATTGCACTATATAAAGCATAAGCTTGCAAAAATCGACCCTTACCATCTGCAATATCTTGATAAGTAATAATTCCAATCTTTTTCATTAATACAAAACCTCACTTTTATCTATTTCTATATAACCTACTAATAAAGCAGTTATTCCAAACGCTGTCATAGTAATTGAAAAGCCATATACCATTAAAAACCAAAACCCTCCTATTAATATCCATGGACTCTTTGTCAAATTGGAAAATATTAATATAAGCATGTATAAATAACAACCTAATCCAAATAATCCATTATATAAAAACAAAACGTTTAATGTTTCATGTACGCCATAGAATGTTCCATTAACCCACTGTTGTAATGAATACCCAGTAAGAGAAAATGAATTACCTAACATCCCAACATGGTCTGTTATAGTTCCCATATATCCTTTACCAAATAAAAAAAACCACGGTTTATTAAGATATTCATTTCCAATGTTTATAAATTCTACAATTCTAGTTTGTGGAGAACCTGGCATATTACTTAACCAGTTTGCTTGCCAAAATTTAATAATAGAAGTTGCTTGTGTAAACTTAATATTAAATAATAGACTATTTTCAGTTAACATATTGATGCCTTTTATACTTAAAATAATACCTACTGGTAATATTAATAGCATAATTAACAAAGATAATCTTTTTTTTCTTTTCATTAAAATCATATAAACTACTATAGGCACACACATGTATATTATAATAATTTTTCCAGTAGCATTAAACATCAAAGTTAAAATTACTCCCACTATTGAAAATACTAATACTATTTTTTTATATCTAACATTTCTATACATCGGAAATAACACCATGAATGGTACATATCGTATTACGTTACTAACTAATAATGTCTCAACGCCTCCATACCAACCAAAATTTCCGCTTATTAAAGATACAATCATTGAAACAACTACACCTATTAAAATTGATATTAAATAATCTGCTAATAGTGATACTTTTTCTTTCTCCCACGTAAGAATGTATAATATAGCTACTATTATAAGAAATGGCAGTGCAACCATAGTGTAGACAACTCCTATGAAACTTTCCAAAAACCCATTCATATTTTGTATATTGTTATCATTTATAAGCAAGCTAAATAATCCAAAAGCAACTCCTGTAATACTCAATACACTTATCATTATAACAAATTTATATAATTTAGGATAATTTTTCTTAATGTTTTTTATTTTAATCTTTTTGTTAATTGCTAATAGCAATATTGGTAACAAAGCAATAATGCCCATATTAACACCAAAAATTCGAAAATTCTTAAACCCATAAAATTGTTCACTACCCACAAGCACATTAAATTCAAAACTTAGACATAAGAAAACTAAATAATTACCAATATACCTTGTTATATCTTTTCTCATAAAATAATACATTAAAACTATTACCTCTATAGCAATAATTATCATTGAAACTAAATAATTTTTATAAAATAGTACATTCAAGCTACCTACTATACTAGTTAATAAAATCATATGACTAATTTTCACTCTATCTAATTTATTAATTTCTATATACTTTCTATTTGTACTCAAATCACTGGTTCTATTACTTTGCAAAATTAATTCTCCTAAACTTATATTTTTATAATCTTAAATAAACTATATATTCCTCCTGATAAAAATATTAAGTTTAGATTTTAGATAGGCTACAATAAACGGTAAACTGGACAGTTATTTTAAGATCATATAAAATTATTATAATAACCAAAAAGGAGACTAACCATGACCAAATTTAAACAAAAACGCCGTACTTACACGGATGAATGAATTCAAGAATCAATCAACTGGTTCAACTTCACCTCAACGATAAGCGAAAAAATGTACACAAGTATTCAGTATCAGCACTATATAAATTCCTAAATGCTTCAAGAAAAACTTACTATTTTGAAGCCAATAAAAAAAGAATGATGATAATCTACTAATTATTGAGGTGTAGGACTGTTTTTCCTTTAACTGTTTTTTTTAATTCTTTTCTTGCATATTCACCAGCTATAAGCCGTGCTTGATATTGATTGTATAGGCTTTCAATGTATTCTTTTCGGTTTCCCGATGGGGCGCATAGGCCATATTATGAAAAAAAGGCTTGGTATCCAACTAATACTATTTCTCAATTCAAGCTTCATTTTGACCCCATCTCAATGCAAACAGAACAACCTTAAAAAAGTTGTCTAGTTTGCTGTTGACAATCCAACAATCCAATTTTAATAATTTAAACATTATTACATCTCACAAAACATTTTTTCTAAAGATTGCTTTATCCTCTCTTTAGAATGATTAATTTTAAATTGTTTGAAATCTTTTATTTCTACACTCTCAATACTTTCATTAATATTAATAACATTCTTAAAAAAATCATCTGCATTATCAATCACCTTACACACTTGTGGATACTTTTCAAAGTAGCGATTCATTAAAATTATATTGCTCCCAAATACACTTATGTTATTAGATAAAGCATCTACAAGTGTTCCACTCATTCTGTATAGAAAATTTTCAGAAAATGGCATATATATAGATTTACTATTATTTATATATTCATTGTACTTATTATCATCTAAATAACTATTTATTATCTTTAAAAAACCATTATCATAATTTATTACTTTTGATTTTAATATAACTTTGCATTCGGATTTTTTTAAAATTTGTTCTTGTTTTTCTATATTTACAATCTGCGATATGATTTTTTCATCATTACTATTACTCAACCCTACACAATTATATTTTTTATTATTTGTTTTAGCTATATTTTTATTTAGCTGATGTGGTAGTATATGAATTTTGCTTTCATCTAATTCAAAGATATTAATTATATAGTCTTTTATAAAGTCTTCAAACACTATATGATTAACTTTATGCATATAACTTTTAAAACAATAGCATTTAATGTTATTATTTAGTTCATCTATATTAAAATGATGTAATAAAAATATTTTACTTTTTTTTTGAAAAAACAATCTTCCTACAGCAAACATAATANNTAATAGTTTCATATGATGAAATTAAAATATAATCTGGCTTTATTCTTCTAGCAAAAATTGCTGATCTAAACATTATATTAAGTGAACTTAATCTACTAAACACTTTACCATCTCTAATTTTAAAACATTCCTCCTCAATAATTTCAACTTCTGGAGTTAAATCACTATATCTACCTTTTGTAGTTAAAACATATACTTTGCAAAATTCAGAAATACAATTAATATAAATTGTATTTTGTCGTATATGCCCCTTTGGATATAAAAAGTCTAAAAATAATACTTTTATTGGCTTACTATCATTATAATCCATACTTTTTCTTTTTAATCTATTATTATTCATTTTTATGACCTCCTGCATCTCTTTTTCTATGTTAATGCTACTTTATTAATTCAAATATCTTTTAACCTTATCTTCAAATGTTTCTTGTTGTAGTATCAAATCATTTAAAAACTCTTTACGACCTTTTTTAAACTCAACGTAATTAAATGTACTTAATACGTTAAATAAAAATTGTTCTGACACTTCACTTTCTATACAGTTAAGAATAATACCCAAATTATATTTCTCGACTAAAGTTGCAACTGCAACATTATGTTTAAATGTAATAATAGGTCTCCCTGCAATTACACCTTCATATAACTTATTAGGCAATGCATTTTTGTTTATATCTGTATTCATTCGTAATATATTTACAAAATCACATTTATCTTTATATATATCATAAACATCATCTTTTTTATACGTTCCATAAAAACTCACATTACTAACTTCTTCATTATTTACTTTTTCTTTTAATAATATTTTATCTGGAGTATCATTCCCTACATATACCAATTTTATTTTAGAATAATTGTGTAACCCCTCAACTAACTTTGCGTTTATATCATATTCTATAAGGCTCCCTATAGATGTAATTGAGTAGTATTCTTTGTACTTCTTTGAATTTATACAGTCATTTAAATGTTGATTTATTACATTAAAGTCCACATTGTAGCATATATAAAACTCTTTTTTTATCCATTCTTTAAAGAACGGAGATGATGCAACAATAAAATTAGAATTCTCTAGTGTTTGGGCAAATATTTTAGTAAACTTCCCCACTACCGGTGAATAATCTCTTATATCATATATAAAATTATTAAAATATCGTCTCTTTAGATAATTGTTTAAAAAAATCCCTTGCTGTGCTGTAAATACAATTATTTTATCGTATTGTTTTTTATCACATATATTTTTAACGAATTTTGTAAACCTAAAATATGAAAAAAATTTAATGATATTTTTTATAGAACCCCCTTTGTTAATATCTGCCTTACATTTAAATCTATAAGTTACTGATTCATCTATTCCCATCTTATCCCATGATATAATCTCATATGGAATTTTAATTTTATCAAGTATATTAGTATAATATTTAATATAAGGGGCATATTTAACATTAGACGGAAGTATCAATCCCACCATATAATTTCACCTCTCTCTACAATTATATTAATTCGATTCTAAAAAATATCTATATTTACATAATCAGTATATGATAGTATTATCCTAAGCACTTTATCTGCTACATTAGGCATACTATAATCAGTCACTCTTCTTAAAATTCCTACTTCCTGTGTTTCAAGCACCTCTAACCCTTGAAGTATTCTATTCTTCTCAAGACCAACCATCATAACCGATGCTTCTTCCATTGCTTCTGGTCTTTCATGTGCTTGCCTAATATTAAGTGCTTTAAAACCAAGGATTGATGATTCTTCACTAATTGTTCCACTATCACTTAGTACTGCTTTAGCTTTAGTTTGTAATTTTACATAATCATTAAAACCTAATGGTTTCATTGTTTTTATTAACGGATTAAACTGTATACCTTTAGCTTCAATCATATTTCTTGTTCTAGGATGAGTACTCATGATAATCTGTAATTTATATTTTTCTGCTACCGCATTTAAACTATCAACTAAATCTTTAAAATTGACTTCGGAACTAATATTTTCTTCTCTATGAGCCGACACCACAAAATATTGTCCTTCTTTTAATTTTAATCGTTCTAATACCTCTGACTTTTCTATATCTTCTTTTCTAGAATTTAAGACTTCAAACATGGGACTTCCTGTTTTAATAATTCTATCCGCTGGTAATCCTTCCCTTAAAAGGTATTCCCTTGCAATATCACTATAGGTCATATTTATATCTGCTGTATGGTCTACAATTTTACGATTTGTTTCTTCTGGCACCCGTTGATCAAAACATCGGTTTCCTGCTTCCATATGAAATATGGGAATATGCTTTCTTTTTGCTGCAATAGCTGTAAGACAGCTATTCGTATCACCAAGGACTAAAAAAGCATCGGGCTTTACTTCGTCCATTATTGGATCAATCTTAACAAGTATATTACCAATCGTTTCTACTGCCGTGCCATTTGCTGCATTAAGAAAATAGTCAGGTTTTCGTAATTTGAAATCTTTAAAAAATACTTCATTTAATTCATAATCATAATTTTGTCCCGTATGAACAAGTATATGTTCTATCGCTTCTGATTCTTCTAATTTATTGATAACCGCAGATAATCTTATTATTTCTGGTCGTGTACCAACAACGGTCATTACTTTTAGTTTCTTCATTTTTATACCTCCAAATAATAAGTATCTGGTTTTTCCGGATTAAAAGATTCATTAACCCACATAACCGTTACAAGATCTGTTTCTCCGACATTAACAATTGAATGTGTATAACCTATTGGTATATCAACCACTTGTAACTTGTCACCATTTACCCGATATTCAATAATTGCTTCGTCATCTACTTTTCTAAACCGTATCAAGCCTTCTCCACTGACAACTAAAAATTTTTCATTTTTTGTATGATGCCAATGATTGCCCTTTGTAATCCCAGGTTTTGATACATTAATTGATACTTGCCCTCTATCAGGTGTTCGTATCATTTCAGTGAACGATCCTCTATTATCCACATTCATCTTTAAATCATATGCAAAATCATCTTCTGGTAAAAAGCTTAAATAAGTACTGTACAATTTCTTAGTCAATTCATCTTTCATAATTGGAATGCTTAAATCTTTTCGACTGTCTTTAAAACCTTTTATCTTTTTTGCTAACTCTCCTAATGTTATTTGGTAATTCACAGGAACGATACAAAATTCTTCTTCTTTTATTGGTTTTCCATCTAATACCTTTGTAAATTCTTCTAATACATCGTCTATATAACATAGAGTCATTTCTGCATCCTGGTTGTTAATTTGTATTTCTATATCTCTTGCAATATTATAACAAAATGTAGCAACGACGGTATTATAATTGGGTCTGCTCCATTTACCAAATAGATTAGCTAAGCGATACACATACACCTCTACACCTGTTTCTTTGCTATAATCAAATAGTAAATCTTCTCCTGATTTTTTGCTTTGACCATAGGGATTATCGAGTTTGGCTTGGATTGATGACGTGATCAGTATCGGCGCTTTATTCTTATGCTTTCTGAGCATATCTAAAAGTTTAGACGTAAAACCAAAGTTACCTTCCATAAATTCTTTTTCATCTTTCGGTCGATTTACTCCTGCTAAATGAAATACAAAATCACATTCTTTTGTATAGCACTCTAATAATTTTTCATCTGTATCTTTATCAAATTCTAATAGGTCTGTATAGCCTTTATTTTTAAGTTCTGCGATTAAATTTTTACCAATAAATCCTTTTGAACCTGTGATCAATAGTTTCATTACCTATTCTCCCAATCTTTTAATTCTTCTCGAATATAAGATAAGGCTAATAATTTTTCCTTCGTTTGTTCTACCGTCAATAGCTCCGTATTATTTGAATTAAATTCACATAATTTTTCTGTTAAACACTCGTCACCTTTAAAGTATTTATCATAGTTAAGATCTCTCTTGTCTGCAGGAACTCTGTAAAAATCACCCATGTCAATTGCAGTTGAACATTCTTCATTTGTCAGTAATGTTTCATACATTTTCTCACCATGGCGAATACCAATAACTTTTATTTCACTCTCAACATTAAACAATTCTTTCACTGCTTGCGCCAATACTTTAATCGTTGTGGCAGGCGCTTTTTGAACCATAATATCACCACTTTTAGCTTGCTCAAACGCAAAAACAACCAATTCAACTGCTTCATCTAAACTCATGATAAAACGAGTCATTTTAGGTTCAGTAACAGTCAATGGTTGTCCTGCTTTAATTTGTTCAATAAAAAGTGGAATAACAGACCCTCTTGAACACATTACATTACCGTAGCGTGTTCCACATATTAACGTTTTTTTTGAATCTACTGTTCTTGCTTTTGCTACAAATACTTTTTCCATCATCGCTTTAGACGTTCCCATTGCATTAACAGGATATGCCGCTTTATCAGTTGATAAACAAATAACTTTCTTTACGCCTGCTTCAATACAGGCAGTTAAAACATTATCGGTTCCTACAATATTTGTCTTTACTGCCTCCATTGGAAAAAATTCGCACGATGGTACTTGCTTTAATGCTGCAGCTTGAAAAACATAATCCACCCCAAACATCGCATTTTTTATACTTGCAATATCACGTACATCCCCGATATAATATTTTATTTTATCATTATTATATTTATGACGCATATCATCTTGTTTTTTTTCATCTCTTGAAAATATACGAATTTCTTTAATCTCTGTATCAAGGAATCGTTCAAGTACTGCATTACCAAAAGATCCTGTCCCACCCGTTATTAATAACGTTTTATTTCCGAACATATAACTTACCCCTATTTCAATAATTTCATAACTTAGTAATATATATTTATAATATTTTTTTTCCTTTTGCGATATGATTCATAATTTGTACATATTTTTTTGCATTATTTTGCTTTGAAAAATATTTACTGAAAACAGCTTGAGTATCTTTTGAATAACCACAAATATTCTGGTTATAATATTGTCTAATACATTCAGCTAAAGCATTTGGATCATTAGTAGAAATAACACTACATTTATCGCAACTACCAATAAGTTTACCATACTCCGACTCTGTATCTACACATGCAATAATAGGCTTTCCACAAGATAAACAAATTGCAGTCTTACTTGGAAGAGCAGTTCTGACAATTCCACGACATAAAGGTATAACGTTAATATCTGCCATAGCGTAAACATGCGGTGCAATTTCAGGCGATTGCATAGGATAAAAAGTAATATTATCGATCTCATAATTTTTTACATATTCTAAATATTTATTTTTTTGAACTCCATCGCCAATTATATGAAAATGTATACCCGCTTCTTCTTTTAATATTTCGGCGGCTTTAATTATAATATCTACATTTTGTACAGCCCCAATATTACCAGCATAAACAACCTTATACTTTACTATATCTATATTATTAATTTTAATGAATTTATTATCGGAGTTCACTATTTGATAATATTCGTCAGAATAAGACCAATTATGTATTACCTCGATTTTATCATCTGCAACATTTTCTTCAATTAAAGTTTTTTTCATATCTTCTGAAATCGTAATTATCTTATCCGACATTTTATAAGCATTCTTTTGTAATATCCGTAAGCCTTTATAAACTATACTTTTTTCATTCAATATACCAACTTGGAGAGCGTTAATCGGCCAAATATCTTGCACATTATAAACTATAGGTTTTTTTAAAAATAACTTTAATAATAATATAGGGAAAAAGGCAATATTACACGACTGAACAAATACAACATCTACATCTTTATGTTTTTTATAATACTTGAAACTAGAAAATGTATATTTTATATCTGTTAAATATCGCCTAAAAAAATGATTTTTTTTCACTTGTTTTATAGGAACAATATCATATGTAATATTTTTGTATTGAGATAATGTACTTGGGATGTCAGAATTCTGACCTGTAGTATGCTTTTCAATTATGTGTACATCAAATCCTTCTTTTAATGTTTCTTCAATCATAGTCTTAACTAAGTGAATTGATGGTCCTGGAGCATCAAATCCTATACTCATAACAAACAACACTTTTATCGCAGAAACATCTTTTTTTCTATCTATTTTCATATTTAATTTTAGCCACCTCTCTCACCTAATTAAGTAATAAGGATATTCCTCTGCTTTAGTTAGATTTCGTATTACAATCATAACAGATCAATATGCAATTTCTTGCACAACTGGAGTTGTATGCTTCGACCAATAAGACTCTACATCCTGGCACATTGCATCAAGTACAGTTGAAAATGTCGTCTCATTAAAATACGCTAATCTCATTACTAAGCACTTATTTCAAAATAGTTTTACAACTTACACTTACATAATTGATTCTAATATTTTTTTAACATCATCTTTAGTAATTGGTATTGGGTTATTATCCATTCTACCTAAAGTAAAAGACATATTAACTAGTTCTTCAATATCATTTCCTTCTATTCCAAATGAAGACAATCTCAAATCAACAATATCTCCTGTTAGTGCATCAAGCCAATTTTGTAATTCCCCAGTATTTTTTACCCCAAGTGCTTTAAAAAGTTCTTCAACCTCAGCAATAGCTGGAAGGTTTATTTCCATTACTTTTGGAAGACTAATTATACATGCCAAGCCATGTTCAATACCAAATTTCATTGTTAATGGATATGATATTGAATGGCACGCTGTTGTTCGTGTATTAGAAAATGCCATACCAGAAAACAGTGATCCCAAAAATACTTTTTCTCTATAATAAAGATTCGTCGTATCTTCGATTACTTTAGGTAAATACTCTACAATTAGTCTGATTGCAACTTTAGACAATTCTTTTACCATTGGGTTTGTTGCCTTCGCCCAATATGCTTCTACAGCTTGACATAAAGCATCTAATCCTGTTGAAAGTGTTAGTCTCTTTGGCATCGAAACTGTATATTCAGGTATAATATATGCTTTTTTAGGATATAGGTAAGGAGCATCAACAGAATACTTAGCTCCCCCTTCTAAATCCCATACTGTTGCCCAACGGGTAACTTCTGAACCGGTTCCAGCTGTTGTAGGAATAGCAAATATCGGAATATTTGTTGGATTATCAAGATACTCTTTTGTTTTAATACATTCGAGAACATCATTCTTTTTAAGTTCTTCTTTTTCACTCAAATAATTTAATCCAACACAGGCTTTAGCCATATCAATAGTACTACCTCCACCAATAGCTATAACCGCCTCAGGCTTTTTTCCTTTAATAATCGATAAGGCTTCATAAACATCTATATACGTAGGATTTGAAGTTATCTTATTAATCCATATTAATGAGCTAGCAACCCTCAAATTAGTTATCCAAGATTCTAATGAAAGTCTTTTTGCACTTGAAGAAGTCATGAATAAAAGTATATTCTTTCCCTTCAATTCTTTCAACATACTTTCACAAAATTCTTCTGATTTCATCATAAATGCACTACCTGGTATTGATAATTGATTCATATAAACCTCCTAAATTCACATATTTCAACTTCATTATACTCTTAATAATTCATATCTTACTTTTCAGCGTCTTATATCAATAACCGCATCTAATTTTATTTTCCACAAGGTATCAATGTTAATATTTCTTTAATTGGCATACAACATTCATCTACTTCTAATGATCTTTCATTTTTTAAAATCATTTCAGCTGTTTTTGACATAGCAGGATAAGCACTTCTAATTAAATGATTTGCATATATAACTATATTTGCACCTTTTTCAATTAATTCACTTTCTGTTACAATATTATATGATGAAGGAACAACAACTAAAGGAATATCCTTTCCAAATTTTTTAAATTCTTCGCAAAACTCAAATATTTCTGTTGGTTCTTTTTCTTTGCTGTGAATCATAATAGCATCAGCTCCAGCCTCTATATATGCCTTTGCTCTCTTGACTGCATCATCTAATCCTGCTTTTAAAATCAAACTCTCTATTCGTGCAATAACCATAAACTCTTTAGTTACTTGTGCTTTTTTACCTTCCCTAATTTTATGGCAAAAATTTTCTATTGTATCTTGCTTTTGATTAGCATCTGTCCCAAATAAAGAATTCTTTTTAAGACCAATTTTATCTTCAATAATAATTGCAGACACACCTAATCTTTCTAAACTTTTAATAGTAAACACAAAGTGTTCTACTTTTCCACCCGTATCGCCATCTAATATAATTGGCTTTGTTGTCACTTCCAAAATATCATTTATTGTATTCATTCTTGAAGTTAAGTCTACTAATTCAATATCTGGTTTACCCTTAGCAGTAGAGTCACATAAACTACTCACCCACATACCATCAAACTCTTTAATTTTACCATCTTGTTCTATTTTCGTTTTCTCAACAATTAAACCTGTTAACCCATTGTGGGCTTCTAAAATTCTAACCATTGGTTTTATTTTTAATAATCTTCTTAATNNTTGCTTGTCTTATTTGAGGTGTTGTTCCTATTTCTTTTACGGCATTATCTAACGTTGATATTGATACGCCCTGTGTATATTCAATTTCAATAAGTTCACCATTCCATTGCTTCAACGTTTCAATAACTTTAGCTCGAATCTGGCTCTGTGGACCTGTTTTCCAATCATTACCATGAACCACATAATCAGGTTTAAGCTTTAATAGATTTTCTTCATAATCAAGTGTCGTTTGTGGAATAACTGCACTAACACCTTTAATATTTTCAATTATTCTTTTTCTATCTTCATAAGGCAATAGAGGAAATCGCTTATATTCTGCAACAACATCATCTGTCAAAACTCCCACTGTTAATTCGCCTAATTTGCAGGCTTCTTTTATCACATTAATATGTCCATTATGAATAATATCCGCACTCATCGCTAAATATACTTTTTTCATTTTTCTACACGCCCCTTTAAAATTGTTTTCAATAACATTATTCTTTTGATCAATCAACTTTTTCTTTATATATATCAAATCTTCAGGTGTATCAATTTCTGCACAAAGATGATCTTTAAAATCAAACGGATATATTAGACATTTATCAGATATTTCGTTATAAGCATTCTCAGCATAACAAGATACTTGTCCATTTTTACAATACAATATGATTTGCTTCATCCATATCATCCATTCACTCTTATTAATTTTATAAAGAGGTTGTGCTGCTACTGCATCGTCAAAAAATTCAATTCCAACTTTTTCAATTAATCCTTCCTTAAGAACAGCTTTGAAATCTTTAGGTGGCAGTGGTATCGTTGAACTTATGGTCATACAGCTTGTCTTCTGTCTTAACACTTCTTGTAAAACACCCCGTTCAAATACTAAATCACCGTGCATTAAAACAATATCATCCTCGAGATAATCTCTAGCAAGATAAATAGAGTAAATATAGTTTGTTTTATCATAGACAGGATTATTTACAAATTTATACTTTAATTTTAAGTCTAATGAATAACAATAATCAACCAACACTTTATCAAAAAGTCCTGTAGTCATAACAACTTCATTTATTCCGGATTGTTGCAATTGCTTTAGCTGACGACTAATTATTGTTTCTCCCTCACCAATCTCAGTCATGCATTTGGGGTGTTCACTTGTTAATCCACCCATCCTTTTGCCCATCCCAGAATTAAGAATTAAAGCTTTCATTTATTCACACTCCCTGAGGTATTCCATAAATGCTTTTTTGTTTTCAACAGGTGTTTTTGTAGGTCTTCCAAGATCATCTCGTGAGCCTATTGCTGATTTAACTTCAATAAAAACAGGTCCTTGTTTCCCTTTTATTTCAGATAATACTTCATCCAACTCATCAAGATTTGTCGCTCTATATGCCTCTTTATATCCACAAGCTAATGCAACCTGCTTAAGATTAATATTATCAGCAACTGTAGGTTGTCCACCTACAGATTCATGCGCTCCATTATTTATAATAACATGAATATAATTACTAGGTGATCTAGCACCTATAACAGCCATTGAGCCCATATGCATTAATGCTGCACCATCTCCGTCTATGCACCATACTCTTTTATTAGGTTTATTAATAGCAATACCTAATGCGATTGACGAACTATGACCCATTGAACCTACGGTAAGAAAATCATATTTATGAGACTGCCCATTATATTCTCTTGTTTCAAATAATTCCCTAGATGTTTTACCAGTAGTTGAAACAATAATATCCTCTTTTGCTACATCGGTAATAAAACTGATAATTTGTTCACGTAACAATGGATTGTCATTCTTATAATCTACTTTCCCATAGTAGGATAAGCCACCCTTCTTTACCACAAAAGCTATACTTTTTCCTGCATCAAGTAAGGTTTTGAATTCAATCATTTTATTTTCTACTTCTTGTTTAGTAACATCTTTATCAATGACCATATAGGCAACATCCATTACTTCCAACATATTTAACGTAACTTCTCCTTGAAACACATGTTGTGGCTCATCATGTATTTCCGGTTCGCCTCTCCATCCCACTACAAAAACGCAAGGTATTCCATATACCTTATCATTTAATAACGAAGCTACAGGATTCATAATATTACCAATCCCACTGTTTTGAAGATACACACATGGGATTTTACCTGTAGATAAATGATATCCTGCGGCTAATGCAACAGCATTACCTTCATTAGCTGCAATAATGTGTTTGTCTGATATCCCATAGGTATTCATCAAATAATTACATAATGGTTTTAGTTGAGAATCTGGAACTCCTGTGAAGAACTCAATATAATACTTTTCAGTTAAAATTTTTATAAGATTTTCAATTTTCATACCGCTCTCCTTTTAATTTGTACTAAAACATTTGAGTTTAATATATAAACTATTAAAAACTAATCGTATTTCAATATTTATACATTATTTATTTTTAACTTCTCCCTCATAATTAGTCATCAGTGCATTTATTGCTGTTTCTGTCGCATTCCCTCCAGCTTCTATATACTTAGATTTGAATAAGCTTGTTGCATTACACTCTTCCTCATAGTTCATTGAGGATATGTACTCTAAAACCTTATCCTCTGTTCTCAGTACTTTACTTGGATATTCTTCTTCAAGATCAAAATAAAATCCACGGTCAGCCTTATATTTTTCATAGTCATACCCAAAACAAATAAATGGTTTTTTTAAAACAGAGTAATCAAATACAATTGTAGAATAATCCGTAATTAATATATCTGCTATGCATATCAAATGATTAACATCTGAATAAGCTGATACATCCCTCACAAAATCATTAAATTGTAGATCCATAACTTTTGTTGTAAAGGCATGTGTCCTGAACAAAATCACATACTCGTTTTCTAACCATTTTTGCCATTTTTTAATATCCATTGGCGGCTTCAAATCATAACTTACACCTCCATTTGTACTTTCCCTCCAAGTTGGTGCGTATAGGATGATTTTTTTGCCTTTAGGAATTTTAAGGTTCTTTTTATACTGTTCAATCTGCTCTTCAGTAGTATTAAATATCTCGTCACTTCTAGGAAAACCACAAACAAGAAAACTTTCATCTTTTACTAAAAAATCTTGCTTGAAAATCCCCATTTCATAACGACTTTGAACAAGCATTATATCTACATTTGAATAATCAAAGTCATTACGCCCATTAACAGCATTACCTATTTTCTTGGTTCCTGCACCATGCCATGTATTAAGATATTTTGTATTCTTTTTCTTGAATTTTAATCCACGTTCAATATTCACTGAAGAAATCCAATATTTAGCTTTAAGTGCCGTTAGAAAATAATTAATTGTATCAATTTTTATCTTCCTGCAATTAGGTATATCAAACTTATCAGGCTCTTCAAATGCCCAAACATAATCAAGATGCATATACCTATCATTCTTTATCATATATTCAAATAGCACTTTAGGACTGTCATTATACTTTTTTCCTCCAAAAGAGTTAAAAAGAATTAAATTGGGGTCTGTCTTGATAAACAACCCTATAAACCTGAAAAAGCAACTCATTACAACTTTATATATTTGCTGTATTATTACGTTATGTTTTAATATGTATTCAATCCTTTTTTTCACTATCTTCTCCACCTACTCCTTTTCTTCCGTCATCAAAATTGATTTATCAAAATCCACCATGTTATTTCGTTTTTGTATATTTAAAAGTGATTTATTATACACCAAGTCGCTAAACACCTTACTTACTGTAGTTATCTTCATTGTCCTAATCAAAGGATTAAAAACCTTAGTTAACCCCATTTTCTTTCCATGTGTTTCAGCGATCAGCCTTACCATTTCACTGGTCTTCACATACTCATTGTTTTGTGGTAAAAACAATCCACCGCTACAATCATCAATTAACTGCTTTACAAACTCAGATAAATTATCTATGTAAATCATACTTCGCTTATTATCTATATCTGGAAATATTGGTGTCTTGAGTGCTAACTTGGCCAATTTGGGATAATTACCCTTACATCCCTTTCCATAAATCATCGGTGGGCGAAGTGTTGCAATGATAAAAAACTCATCGCATAATTCCTCAATCAATTCTTCTGCTTGCTTCTTTGACTTTCCATAAGCACTTTTGGGTTTCAATAACGTGTTTCTATCAATAACACCAGTTTCTAATCCATACACACTCATGGAGCTTAAAAATATAAACTGCTTCACACCATCCACTTTTGCTTTTTTTGCAGTTTCATAGGCTAGATCTCGATTAACTTTATAATATAAATCCCTATTATTCTTCGTTTCTTTTATATGCGCTATCCCTGCTACATGAAAGACAACATCATACTCAGAAAAATCCTTCTCTTTCCATAACCCATCTATCATATCAACCGTATCGACTTTATAATGATCAGGTTCTTTCAATAACCACTTTTCAACACTTGTACCAATGTAACTATTGGCTCCTGTTATTAATGTTTTTTTCATTCGGGGTTATTCTCCTTTGCACTCAATTGCTCACTCTTATCTGTTCCTGTTCCACCTTCAAGAAAACCATCACTCTTAAATACACTCGCAATTGTTCCAAAGAAGCATTTGCAATCCATTTTAAACCCGATCTTCTTAACATATTCCCCATCTAATTTTGCTTTAACTTCAATCGGTAGTTCGTCCCGGCCATTAATCTGTGCCCAGCCTGTTAGGCCAACAGGTACATCATTCGCCCCATACTTATCACGCTCTGCAATTAAATCATGTTGATTCCAAAGTGCTGGTCGTGGACCAACAATTGACATTTCACCTTTAAAAATATTAAAGATCTGTGGTAACTCATCTAAGCTTGTTTTTCGCAAAAATTGTCCAACTTTTGTAATCCATTGTTCTGGATTATCTAAAAGATGGGTTGGAATATCCTTTGGCGTATCACTTCGCATCGTTCTAAATTTTAAGATATTAAAATGGCATTTATCTATTCCGACGCGTTTTTGCTTGAAGAATACGGGTCCTTTAGAATCCAATTTGATTAATAGTGTTAAAATCATAAAACATGGGGATAACACAATAATCCCCAATCCTGAAACAATACAACCAATGAAACGTTTCAGTTTTAAATATCTCATACCCTAGCTCCCTTCCATCTTTAATTTTCTCTCAAACAAAAAACCTTTATAACCAAATCGACTGCTTCGATTCATGCAAAACGTTCCCTAATTATTTAAAGGGTTAACTTTTAAGCAATCCAATTGGTTATAAGGGCTTTATTTTCTTATTTCTTACAACAGTCTTTATTATACACTACCTATTTGACCCAAAATAGTCGATGTTAAACTTTTTTTAAAAAAAATAAAACTTTTTTGGCACCTTTTTCCATTTTTTTCTATTTATATAGTATACCAGATGAAAGGAGGTGACACAATGTCAGTTACTACCGATAATTTAAGTACAAAACTTCAAATTCGTTCGAATTATGGAGTTGTTGATGGCAAAGACGTGATTAAGTCTAAAACTTATTCTCATCTTAAAGCGAGTGCTGTAAATGATGATATCTATGCGATTGCAGAAACTCTTGCAAGTTTGCAAGAACCCGTAATGGAAGAAGTCATCCGCGTTGAAAGCACTTTATTGATTCCTGAAGGCTAAAGATCTTAGCACGTACACAAATAAAAGAAGGGAGGGTTAAACAATGCCTGATATTAAAGCACGTATGGTCTTTCAAAAATCTGATGGTAAAAATTTCACACTCAGTGTCTCGAATGCTGATCCTGTGATTGATGATGCCGCAATCAATGCTGCGATGAATGCTATTTTAGCAAAAAATGTCTTCGCACCTGATGCATTAGACTTAGTAGCCAAGGTGAGTGGTGAATTAATTACCACCACCACCAATGAGTTTATTATGTCATCTATTTAATTTAGCACCGGAAAAACCAATGGTAATACATTGGTTTTTCCATTTATAGTAGCCGCGTATAAAAAACAGATGAATGTTCTTTGTCGTTTTGACGATTTTTTTCGTTAAAACAACAATTTTAGTAGTAATTTTACGATTTTTAAAATATTTTATTGCATCATTCATGCATTGTTTTTATAATGATAGTAGTTTATTGAACCACTAGTCTTAAACTCTTGAAGGAGGTTTATTTTGAAAAAAGAATACATATTTATATTAGTTCAGGGGGCCAAACTTAAAGACCCAAAGTGTGAAACCGCATTAATTAAAAAGTTTAAGCCCTTGATGCTTAGTCAAGTTCGTAAGTATATCTATGATAAAAATTATTATGAGGATTATCTCATTGAAGCAGAAATAATTTTAATCACTTCTGTAAAAACGTTTGATGAAACTCGTGGGGTTCCGTTTCCTGCTTATTTAAAGAAGCAATTGTTTTATTATTTTAGCGAAATTGCCAAAAGTTATAAACCATTAACGTATCTCAATGCACCCTTATCCAATGGTTATTCGTGCCTGTTAGATACTCTTTGCGATGAAACTGCTAATATTGAAGAACAACTCAAACATCGTGCGTTAATTGAGGACTTAATACAATTCTATCCTCAATTAGGTTCGCGTCAACAATGGTTAATCCAAGAGCATTATTTAAAAGGCAAAACTTTTACTCAAATGGCTAATGAGATTAATGTCACGTCCAATAGTCTGGTTAAATTGCATCGTCGAACGATCAAAACTTTAAAACAGCATTTTAAATTGAATTTTCCGAGTTAGTTTTAGTACGATGTAATCGTTTAGTTTGTATAAAAGTTGTGATCAAAATTCCAATAAGTGCACCTGTGCTGTCAATCAATACGTCTCGCACTTCCCCACTTCGACCAATTACAAGCGTTTGATGCATTTCATCACTGATTGCATACAAAACACAGATACCCAGAGCCAGTATCATTTGCCTCTGGGTATCTGTTATTTTTACGCGTTGTCTGGTTTTAAAGCTTTGGAATAGGCTAAGGCTAACTAAAATCCCTAAGCTCGTATAAATCATCCCGTGGGCTGATTTCCGAATAATAAAGCTCCATTCTTGCGTAATCTCACCCTGCTCAGCAGGACTTAACTGGCTAAAATTTGAAACCACCTGATTCACAACAACTTCAACAACCCCACCACTTAAATGTGCGGATACATTTCCTGGTTGCGCTGAAAAGCAAAAAATGAGAGCCATCCATAGGATCACCAGTCCCCAAAGCAGTTGATTTTGTTTTATCGTGCCCATATCCGCTTCAAACCTGTTTTTTTCTTTCTGGGGCGATTATAAAACTCTGGTTCTTCAATTGGGACAATGGCATTCACTAACACGCGTCTGGGGTGATCTCTAAAAAGATCTTGCATCTTTTTTTTACCCACTAAGCGTGTTGCAATTTTGATCCCTTTTTTTACTTCATCATAGGCTTCATGATTATGGGCATCACTTCCTAAAAAATGTATCATGTTATGGGTTAATAATATCTCTGCTGTTTCTTGTGCTTTTGTTCCATAGTAACCCACAAGGCTAAGAATGTTCATTTGTGCAAGGGCCCCGGAATTTACCATGTTTACTAATACATTCGGGTCTTTCTGAACAAAACGATACCGTTCGGGATGGGCGATAATTGGGATCAACCCTTTTAATTGCAATTCAAAAACAAAGCGTTCGAGATTAAACAAATCTTCGACTTGGGATTTTGTTTCCACTAAAAGATACCGACTTTTATTAATCGTCGTAAAGGCTTCTGTTCCAATTAAATTTATAACGTCAGTATGATAGCAGACTTCATTTCCTAGAAACAAAAAAATATCAAGCCCTTCTTTTTTGACTGCTTTTTTTAATTCTTCCAATATCTTTTGATTGTCTGCAACACGGGATTGATAGGTATAACACATATAATGTGGGGTTAATATAATCCCTTGAAAGCCAATCGCTTTTGCTTTGCGAATCATTTTTAAACTTTCTTCCATTATTTGTGATCCATCATCAACTCCTGGTAAAATATGTGTATGTAAATCGATCATCCATGCTCCTTTTTAAGGTCTTTTTTAATATATGGCACAAAATCGGGGACCATTGTCTTTAATTGTTTTACAACATCCTCATTCTTGGCGCTTTCAATGGTTTCTAATAATTTCTCTAATTCTTGATCGATCCAACTTTTTTGAAAGAATTGTATTTTTTCTACAAAAATATCTTTATGACGTGTTGAATCAAAACATTTTAAATCGTAGGACAATTCTTCATATAATTTTTCACCTGGTCGAAGCCCGGTAAAAACAATTGGCATTTCTGAATAGGGTTCATATCCTGAGAGTTTGATCATATTTTCTGCTAACTCAATAATTTTTACCGGTTCTCCCATATCTAAAACAAAGATCTCGCCACCTTTTGCAATACTCCCTGCTTGCAATACTAATTGGGTCGCTTCTGGTATTGTCATAAAATAGCGTTCGATATTTTTGTCAGTAACTGTTACAGGGCCACCGTTTTCAATTTGTTTTTTAAAAATAGGAATAACGCTACCATTGCTGCCTAAAACATTTCCAAATCGTACCGCTACATAATCGGTAGTGCTGGTTTGATTATAGGTTTGAATCAACATTTCACAGACCCTTTTTGTTGTACCCATAACACTGGTTGGCTTCACTGCCTTATCGGTTGATATTTGGACGAATTTTTTCACCCCATAGGCATTGGCTGCATCTAATAAATTTTTTGTTCCAAAAACATTGTTTTTAACCGCTTCTTTGGGGGTTTTTTCCATCAGTGGGACATGCTTATGGGCTGCTGCATGAAAAACAATCTCGGGTTGATAGGTTTCAAATAAATGATACATGTGCTTTCGATCCCGTATGGAGGCAATCTCTAATTCTATTGTTGTTTCGCATTTTATGGGTGTATTCATTTTTTCTAAAAACTTGCACAATTCTAATTCAAGATAATACAAAGTATTTTCATAAATATCCACAATAATCATTTTTTTTGGTTTGTACCGTATAATCTGCCGACACAATTCTGACCCAATAGATCCACTTCCACCGGTTACCATCACAACTTTACCTTCAATAAAAGTGGTGATTTTTTCTTTATCTAAAACCACTTCCTCACGATTAAGTAAATCTTCTATTTGTAAATCTCTTAGATGATTTAAATTTACTTCATAATTTAAAATTTCACTAAAATTTGGAAGAATTTTAACCGCTGCACCGGTTGCATGTGCTAATTCCGCAATTTCTTTTATCACCTTTGTCGACTTAGACGGACATGCGATTACAATGAGTTCAATCTGTTTTTTTTCAACAATCTGGCTAAGTAATTTGCGATTTCCAAAAATCGGATAGCCATTTATTTTTTTTCCTTTTTTATACTGGTCATCATCTAAAAATCCAACCACTTCATACGCTTTAGAACTGATCATCAATTCTTTTAAGATTTGAATCCCTGCTTCTCCTGCTCCAAAAATCAAGGTACGTTCTTTTTTTATACCCGTTGGCTTTGCGAGTTTAATATGAGCGCGTCGAAGAACCCGATAAAACATACGAATCCCGCCGATAAAAACTAACTCAAGTAAAAAATCTAAGACCATTACAGATAGTGGCATTTCTATTGAAAAAAGCAAAAACACACTATTTATTATAAAATTCGCACCCAAAACCACCAAAAATATTTGCAGTAATTCATGGATACTGGCGTAGCGCCAAAGCGTTCTATACATCCCCGTGACGATAAAAATAAGGAATTTTAGAATCATTGCGCCAATAATATAGCGTCCTATACTCCAAAATGCACCGTCTGGTATTACAAAATTAAAGCGTAATAAAAAAGCAAGATAATAGGCGACAAAAAAAACAATCATATCTGTGATCATTAACATTGCTATTCTTAGTACTCGCTCTTTTGTTTTCTGATTCATTTCTCCTCCTGTTTTTTTAAGTACGCTATAAATTATATCCTTCTTGCTATCTCTCGTCAATCTATATTCAACAATCGATATACAATCTATCGCTATAATGCATCTTTGATTACTTTCTTTACACTTTCAATCGTAAATCCTCTGCTAATTGATTGAGTTTTCTCAATCGGTGGTATACTCCTGATTTTCCAACAGGTGGATCGAGGCATTGCCCTAATTCTTTGATGCTGGCATCTGGATAATTCAGGCGTACTTCTGCAATATCATACAAATTTCTGGGTAAATTTTTCAGCCCTAATTTTTCTTTGATGAATAAAATATCCCCTACTTGTTCATAGGATGCAATCACCGTTTTGTTTAGGTTTGCCGTTTCACAATTGACTTGACGATTGACATCATTTCGCATCTCTTTAATGATCCGGATATTCTCCATTTCTAATAGGCCACGATGGGCACCAATTACGCTTAAAAACACCGCCACGCTTTCACCTTCTTTTAAATACAACACCCAATGGGATTTACGATAGATTAAATTTGATTTAATCTCAAAGGTATCCAGTAAACCCTTAATACTTTGTAAATACGTCGATTGATTAGCACCGTTAGATGATTTTTTCCCTACCAATTCTAAATGATAGGTTTTTTCGGGATTTGAAACCGACCCACATCCTAAAAAAACCCCGCGTATATAGACCTTGATTTGAGTGTGGTTTTTTTTGAGGTTTTCTGGAACTTGATTTGAGAAAAAAGCTTGCCCTTTAATATTATAACTTAATATTTTTAATCCGGTTAATATTCTTTTCACGATTTCATTCTCATTGACTGAAATTAAATACCCCCGATGTTCTTTAAATTTTTTTGTTTTTTCAATCGTTATTTTAGACTTAATCCCGTATAGTTCTTTAATTAATTGATAATATCGTGCTGCGACTGCAGGATTTTCTGTTTTGACGCCCAATGTCATATTTCCATTAGTAGCATTTACTTCAATCACGCCAATTGATCCAATAATACCAGACAATTCGGCTTGTTGTTGCTTTTTTGTTCCAAAGGGAAGTTTTGAAAGATCTTTTTTTAGTAAAGCTGAAAATGTCATACCATCTCCTTTTCACTCTTTATTTTACATATGTTTCAAAAATACGTCGTGCTAATAAATTTGTATCGTGTCGAACCCAACCGTTTTCCATCGCTACAAAATTATCTTCGATATAATCATACCCTTTTATTTTTTTACCTAATTTTACGGAGGTTGCATTACATTTCTCATATTTTTCTTTCACACTTTTAGGAAGATCCCCATTATTACAGACCACATAATCAAATAGATGGCCTTCTTTGGGATCCAAATGTGCTTCAATCGCACGGATATGATCTTCTTGGGTATACCCGCTGGTTTCACCCAATTGGGTCATAATATTTCCAATATAAAAGCGTTTTCCGCGGCTATCAAATATCGTACGGGCAATATCGTTCACTAATAAATTTGGAATCACACTGGTATATAAACTTCCTGGTCCAATAATAATTAGGTCTGCATTTTGGATTGCTTCGATCGTTTCGGGTAGCGGTGTAATGTTATCGGGTTGTAAAAATATTTTTGAAATAGGACTATTCTCTTTTAGTGATTGGATTGGAATCTGAGATTCACCCTGAATCACGTTGCCATTTTCTAATTCTCCCATTAATATCATATTATCGAGTGTCACAGGCATTACTTCACCCTTGATTTGCAATACACCCGATGTCCGACGGATTGCATCAAAGAAATCTTGACTGATTCCATTCATCGCGGCTAAAAACAAATTTCCAAAACTTTGTCCTTCCATATTGCCACTTGGAAAGCGATAATTAAACAACTCTTGCATCACATTCTCATCATCTGCTAGGGCAAGAATACAATTTCTTATATCACCAGGTGGTAGAATCCCTAAATCATCCCGCAAGATACCAGAGCCTCCGCCATCATCACTAACGGTTACAATCGCTGTTAGGTTTTTGGTATATTTTTTCAAACCTCTTAAAATGATTGATAAACCTGTTCCGCCACCTAATGCCACAACTTTAGGATTTCTTACTTTTACAATATCTTTTAACGTAAATTCTCTAATATATTCTTTCATATCCATGGAAATCACATCCTTTATTAATGATTTGATCGATTCTTTTTTATATCCCGATGGTTTAATTTTGTTTGATACCCTTTGTCAATAAGTGCTTTATTGAGCAAGTATGCAAAGGTAACCGATCGATGTTGGCCACCAGTACAACCGATCGCTATTTCTACGGTATCTTTTGATACATTTTTAAATTCTGGGATCACAAAATCCAGCAAACCAAATACTTTGTCGTAAAATATTTTCGCTTCTTTAAACGACATCACATAGTCTCTTACCGCTTGATCTTCACCTGTTAGGCCTCGTAATTCTTTTTTATAAAATGGGTTGGGCAAAAAACGCACATCAAAGACATAATCTGCACCAACTGGACTCTCATATTTAAAACCAAAGGAATAAATATTAACCTTTGGCTTTTGGGTCTCATTATTTATTTCTTCTTTAATAAATTTTCTAATTTTTCCTTTGAGTTCGCTCACGGATATCTCGGAGGTATCAATCACGATCTGTGCCATTTCTTTTAAATCATTGAGGCTTTCGCGTTCCTTTTTAATTGCTTCTAATAAATTTCCTGAACAATTCGATAATGGATGATTGCGTCGTGTTTCTTGATACCGTGAAACTAAGACCTCATCTCTGGCATCAAGAAATAATAATTTAACCTCGCCTAAATGGTTTTTATAGTTGAATAATGGCGAATCTTTTCCTTTTAAAAAGACATCCCCGCGAACATCTGTAACCAAGGCAATATTTTCTATTTCATTGTTTGATTCTTCACACAATTTTAGAAAGATCTCAATTAATTGTGGCGGGAGATTATCGATACAAAAAAAGCCAAAATCTTCTAATATTTGAATCACTTGTGATTTTCCTGCACCTGACATTCCTGTAATGATCACTTTCATATCTGTCTCCTTACTTTTCTACAACATTTACAATCCGATCCATTGGTAAACCAGCTGCTGCGATGCGTTCGTTTGTATCCCCTATAAATCCTAATGCCTTTAAATTATGGGCATCACTATTAATTGCAAATTTAACAGGATACTGCATTGCTATTTTTAGTTCATCGACACTTAAATGACCATGTCTTGGATTGATTTCTAGGATCACGTCATGTTTTGCTGCTGCCTTTGCAACCGCATCGATATCCAGTGGCAATTTATCGCCGGGATGTGTAATGATTTTTATATCAAAATTTTCCATCATTTTTACATAGGTTTTGGTATTCATTTTAATCACACAGGGTCTTAAAAATGGCAAGACTCGCGCTGCATAATTGGGGATTGAAAATCGAAAGAAATCTAAAAAAGTCGCTGGAATATAACCATAATGATACCCTGCTAAAATATAATCACAATATTTCCGCTCTTCGTCACCAATATCAATCATTCCTTTTGAACCGGTTATATTTGATTCGACCGATAGATAGATCTCAATATCATCATACTTTTTATTTAGGTGATCAATTTCTGCTCGCATTTTTACAAAATCTTGTTTTTTCACCCCAAAAAAAGGATGACTACGGCCATGATCGGATATGGTAATCGCTTTTAGTCCAATTTTTCGGCCTTGCTCAACCATTTCTTCAATGCTATTTTTACCATGACTATAGGTTGTATGGGTGTGCATATCGTGTATTATTTTCATTTTTTTCCTTAGTTAATATATTTTTTTAGTTAATTTATGGAATTATCAAAGCTCTTTCCTGACAAAGATATAAAGTAGTCCTGATAATTGTTATATCATGTTGTACCCTAGGGGGCAGACCCTGTGCCTCAGGGCGAACAGGCGATAGACTGTCCGAACTGCCAGCATACAACAGATTAACAATTAGTCGGGACGGGGTTTGTCCACAATCTGAAGCGCTTATTTTCATAAGCAACGCCGAATTTATGCCATTTTCGAAGTCAGGATTCGCCAATCACGATAACCTCGGTAACTAGGTCAACTCCAAATTGTTCTTTAACCCCTTTTTGTATCGCATGAATTAAGGTTAGGATATCGTCTGTTGTGGCATTACCTTTATTAATGACAAACCCACTGTGTTTTTCTGAAACCTGTGCGCCTCCTACAGTGTAGCCTCTAAACCCTGCATCCTGAACTAATTTTCCGGCATAATAACCTTCGGGTCTGCGAAAGGTACTCCCTGCGCTAGGATATTCTAGGGGTTGTTTAGTTTGTCGTCTTTGGTTTAAATCATCCATTTTTGTTTTTATATCATGATAATTTCCCTTGTTTAACTTTAAATTAATACCAATTAATACCCATGGATTCTTTTGGATGATACTTTTTCGATACCCAAATTCGCACTCTGCTACGGGTATTTCTTCAATCGTGCCATCCTCTTTAATCACTTCAATGCTCTGGATCACGTTTTTCATCTCACCATCATAGGCACCGGCATTCATTGTTACTCCGCCCCCTAAGGATCCGGGTATTCCTGATGCAAATTCTAGACCTGTGAGTTCATTCTCTAACGCTAGATCTGCTAAATCTTTTAAACTAATTCCTGGTTCGGCTTTAATAAAGTTATCATTAATTTCTACTTTTTTTAAACCTTTTGTATTGATAATAATCCCGCGATAGCCTTTGTCTCGGACTAACAAATTAGTACCATTTCCCATAAAATAAACGGGAAACTGTGATTCTTTTGCAATTGCTAGGGCCTTACAAAAATTAATTTTTGATTGCGGAATTAATAAAAGATCGGCTTTACCCCCAGTTTTAAATGAGGTATGTTCTGTCATTGATTCATTTTCATAAATATATTCTGAAGCCATCACAGCCTTTAATTTTTCGAGTGTTAATTTCATCTGTTCTTTTTCTTCCTTTCATACCACCATCTTTTTTGATACTTTTATGCATTCCATCATATCACTTTTGTTTTAAATTCACCAGAAAAAAAGACCGGTTCGCGGCCTTTTTAAGAATCTTTTATTTTATTGTTTTTTCATTCAGATACCCCTGCGAGGGTTGTAATATATATTTCTTTTGCCCCCGCTGCTAATAATGTCCGCGCCGCTTCTGCTAAGGTCCCACCAGTTGTGATCACATCATCCACTAATAAAATAGTCTTAGCGTTATATTTCCAGGAATTTTTTAATGAAAACGCCCCGCTTAAATTCTGTAGCCGTTGATTGCGTGATTGTCCAATTTGATGGGGGGTATCTCGAACTCTCACAAAATCTTTCACACTTAGACTGGGATAGTTCAGTGCTTCAGAATGCCCTTCTTTTTTCCATGCAACTAAGATTCCTTGGGCTATTTTTTCGCTTTGATTGTAACCGCGAGCCTCGATTCGATTGGGATGGAGGGGAATGGGAATTAGAAAATCTATTTTTTTTGCCCAGTTTAGGTGGGCTATTTTTTGTCCCATTTGCTCTCCTGCCCAACTCCCTAAATGGGGACGATCGTTAAATTTTATCGCACCTACTAATTTTTTTCCTGAATGGTAATAATGAAGCCAGACGTATCCTCCTGAAAATGGAAACTGATTAATCGCACAGTCTTTACATTTATCTTTTATTGTACTAAATAAGGGCCGTCCACAAACTTTACAAATCGACTCTTGATTAACTGGCAATCTCTGTTCGCAATTAAAACAAAGATATTTTTTTGTGATAAACAATACTTTTCCACAAATTGGACAGGTTCCATTTCCGAGAAAAAGAATCTCTTCTAAAAATCCGATTATTTCTGTTTTAATCTGCATTTCTGGCCTCTTTAGTACTCGTTTTCTATTTTTTAAATTAAAGGATTATTCATATAATCAATGATCCGTTCTTTTAATGCGGTCTGACGTTCTTGGGAATCGTCTGATTTTATCATTTGCCTAAAAACATACTGATTTCCCATTAAAATCAGTAGTTTTTTTGCTCGGGTTATCCCCGTATATAAGAGTTTTCGATTTAAAAACAAGGGTGGTCCGCCAACAATCGGCATAATAACCACTGGAAATTCACTCCCTTGGCTTTTATGAACGGTCATTGCATAAGCATGGGTAATTTCATCCATTTGGTCAAAGTCGTAATCGACTTGTTTGCCATCATTAAATAGGATGCGAAATGATTTATCATTAAGTGATATTGCCTGTAACACACCAATATCACCATTATAAATCCCTTCACCATCTTCATAGGTTTGGGTATCTTCCCATTTGATGCGATAATTATTTTTTATCTGCATCACCTTGTCTCCTTCTCTAAAAATAACCATTCCAAATTCGCGTTGGTTTTTAGTATCGTCTGGTGGATTAAGAACTGCTTGCAATTCGCGATTTAAATTAATCACACCAACTTTTCCTTTTTTCATCGGCGAAATGATTTGAATATCCTGAATGCTTTCAAATCCTTTGGCACGGGGAATGCGAATCGTTACGAGTTCTAAAATATCGCGTAGTAATTTATCACTATCATTTTTATTCAAAAATAGAAAATCACTCTCATTGTTAATATCAGGCATCCGTCCATGATTAATCTCATAGGCATTCACTGAAATCATACTTTCTTCTGATTGGCGATATATTTTTTCTAAACTAACCACTTTAATCGCTTCACTTTCAATCACATCTTTTAATACGTTTCCAGGACCAACGGATGGTAATTGATCGGCATCACCCACCATAATTAATCGGGTTCCTGGTTGAAGTGCCATTAATAAACTATCCATTAATAGGATATCAATCATCGATGATTCATCGACAATGATTGCATCCGCTTCAAGTGGGTTAGTTTCATCTTTTAAAAAACTTGGGAAATCATCATTTTGACTAAATTCATATTCTAATAAGCGATGAATCGTTTTTGCTTCGTGACCTGTTGTTTCAGTGATGCGTTTGGCTGCCCGTCCTGTTGGGGCTGCTAATACAGTTTTTAATCCCATTTCTTCAAAAATACGTACAATCCCATTTATAATGGTTGTTTTTCCTGTTCCTGGTCCACCGGTAATAATAATCACACCATTGTCCATTGCTGCTGCAATCGCTTCGACTTGCTTATTGTCTAAGATAATCGCCATATCTTTTTCATATTGTTTTATTTTTTTATCAATCTTAATATTCTTTAGATCATAACTTCCTTGACTGATTCGTGCCATGGTTAATGCGGTATTATCTTCGGCTTCAAATAAATTTCTAGGATAATAAACCGCTTGCTCCTGAACCATTTCTTGAACAACCCCACCTAATAACACTAATTCTTCTAATTGATAGACAATATCGTCTGAATCAACCCCTAGGATACGCGAACTTGTTGCAATAAGTTCAACTTCGGTCATATAGGTATTCCCGCGATTATAACATTCTCCGAGACTATATTGGATCCCCGCTAATATACGACCAGGACTATTGAGTTCAAATCCAAGTTGAGATGCAATATGATCTGCTATTTTAAATCCAATCCCGCGAATATCTTGAATCATTTGATAAGGATTATTTAATAGGATTGAAATGGTATCAAATTTATAAGTTTTGTAGAGTTTCATTGCCCAATTGGCTGAAATACCATATTCTTGAATTTGAATCATAATCTGTCGTACTTCGCGTTGTTCGGTATACACTTCTTTAATCCCTGCTAAGGTTTTCTTTCCAATCCCTTTTATTTCTGCTAAACGATCCGGCTGGTGATCTAAAATATCGAGGGTTTCTTCACCGAAATGCGCCACAATAAGCTTCGCTGTTTTTTCGCCAATCCCTGGCAAAATTCCTGATCCAAGGTAACGAATCACTCCTTCACGTGATGTTGGTATTTCCATCGCATAACTTTCCATTGAAAATTGCTCACCATAACTTTTATGTTCACACCAAAAGCCAGTTAATTTTAAATATTCACCATGATTCAGTTCATCAAAATTGCCAACCACTGTTACCATTTCATCGTCAACATCAAAATGGGCCACAGTATAACCATTTTTAGTATTTCTAAAGACAATGTGCTCCACCGTTCCCCTGATGATTTCCATTTATTTCTCCTGTTTGATTACATTAATAGCCTAATTATATCACTTTTTTTGCAAAAAGAAAGACCCATTGCTGAGCCATTCAGTTTGTTGATAATAACCGTATCGACCAATTGTTAATCTGTTGTGTGCTGGCAATTCGGACAGGCTATCGCCTGTTCGCCTTGAGGCACACAACATGATCTAACAATAGTCGCTACTAATTAGTTATCTATAAACAATTAGTTGACACGGATATCAACCACAATTCATAATAAAAAAAACCATTATTGGGTCTTAATCTGCAAGCGGCAATACTTAGTGCCGACAATTGTATATCATAGTGTGTGCATCAATCAGGGCGAACAGGCCTAAGCCTGTCCGAACTGCAGCACACACTAGATTACAATTAGTTGGCACGAATATCAACTACGATTCATAATAAAAAGAAAGACCCATTATTGGGCCTTTCTTAATGAATCACTCATTTATTTCTACTAAACCATTTTTGGTCTTTGAGAATAGGTTGTATGAAGAATATGATGGGCTTTATGACTATTTGGTTCTCCTAAAAACTCATCGTATAATTTGATAACAGAAGGATTTTGATGCGATTTACGATATTCTAATACATGCGCATCTTCGTCGTAAAGGGCTTTTGCTCTTTCAGCTCGAATATCAAGATCCATTTTTACTTTTGCTGGCACAATTGGTTGTCCACCACCATTAACACAGCCACCTGGACATCCCATTAACTCAATGAAATGTGTATCATCAAGTTCTCCAGCTACTAATTTTTTCATAACGTAATCGATGTTTTTTCCGCCATGACCAACTAATACGTTAACCGCTAAATCTGGGGTTACGTCAATTGTTGCAGTTTTAATATCTTGAACACCACGAACAGCTGTGTACTCAATTTCTTGAATATCTTTTTTGTTAAGAATATCGGCTAATGTCCGAACAGCCGCTTCCATAACACCACCTGTTGCACCGAATATAACCGCTGCACCCGTCGATTCACCATAATAATCATCAAATGCTTCGTCTGGTAACTCTCTGAATCTAAGACTTGCTTCTTTAATCATTCGGGCTAATTCACGGGTTGTAATGGAAATATCAACATCTTGATTCCCATCAACATTTAATTGTTCCCGTTTTATTTCGTATTTCTTAGCTGTACAAGGCATAATAGAGACAACCACCATATCTTTAGGATCAATATTATTGGTTTTTGCATAATGACTCTTCAATAATGCACCTGTCATATTTTGTGGTGATTTACAACTTGATAAATGTGGTATTGCTTCTGGATAATAGGTTTCAATATAACTAATCCATCCTGGTGAACATGATGTAATCATTGGAAGAACACCACCATTGGTTATTCGACCAATCAGTTCTGTTCCTTCTTCCATAATTGTTACATCTGCGCCAAAATCTGTATCAAATACTTTATCAAATCCAATACGTCGTAATGCTGCAACCATTTTCCCTTTTACAGATGTTCCCATTGGATAACCAAATTCTTCTCCAAGGGCTGCTCGTACAGCAGGAGCTGTTTGAACAATAACGGTTTTTGTAGGATCAGATAATGCTTTCCATACTGCGGAAATATCCGATTTTTCCTTCAATGCACCCACTGGACAATTAATAATACATTGGCCACAGTTAATACATCCAACTTCTGCTAATGATTTATTAAAGACCGGTTGTACTTGTGATGTAAATCCACGACCAACCTTTCCAAGTACTGCAACGTGTTGTACGTCGCGACAAACAGAGACACACCGATTACATAGGATACATTTACTTTCATCTCTTACAATCGCTGCTGATAAATCATCAATAAGTTTACCTGATTTTTCTCCTTCATAGGGAATATCTGATACACCAATTTCTTTTGCTAACGCTTGTAATTCACAATTTTCACTACGAACACAGGTTGTACATTCACGATTATGATCTGATAAAATTAATTCTAAATTTACTTTTCTTGCTTTACGTACTTTAGGTGAATTTGTTAAAACTTCGATCCCATTTGCAACGGGATATACACAAGATGCTTGAAGAGCTCTTGCACCTTTAATTTCAACCAAACACATACGACATGCTCCAATTTCATTGATTCCTTTTAAATAACACAGTGTAGGGATATCAATATTGACCGTTTTAGCTGCTTCAAGAATTGTTGTTCCTTCGGGAACTGTAATTTCTTGACCATTAATTTTAAATGTAATTTCTTTCATTTTTATGCTACCCTCCCTATCTTAAGCCCTAGAAATTGAGCCGAATGGGCAGGCTTCAATACAGGCACCACATTTAATACATTTTGTAAGATCGATGCTATATGGTTTTTTCTTTTCTCCACTAATTGCGTCAGCTGGACATTTTTTAGCACAAATTCCACACCCTTTACAGGTATCAGGATCAATTGTGTAATTTAATAAATGTTTACACACTCCCGCTGGACATCTTTTTTCTTTAATATGTGCTTCATATTCATCTCTAAAATAACGTATTGTTGATAATACTGGATTTGGCGCTGTTTGACCAAGACCACAAAGAGCTGAAGCTTTAATACCTTCTGCTAATTCTTGTAGACGTTCAATATCGCCTTCGACGCCTTTTCCATCACAGATCCGTTCAAGAATTTCAAGCATTCTTTTTGTACCAATACGACATGGTGGACATTTCCCGCAGGATTCATCCTGAGTAAAATCAAGGAAGAAACGTGCAATATCAACCATACAATTGTCTTCATCCATTACAATCAATCCACCAGAACCCATCATGCAACCAATGGATAATAGATTATCATAATCAATTTCTGTATCGATTAATGAAGCAGGAATACACCCACCAGATGGCCCCCCCGTTTGAGCAGCTTTAAATGCTTTTCCGTTTGGAATACCACCACCGATATCATAAATAATTTCTCTTAGGGTTGTCCCCATTGGAATTTCTAATAAACCTGTATTGTTTATTTTTCCGCCTAGCGCAAACACTTTTGTTCCTTTTGATTTTTCTGTTCCTACTGAAGCAAACCATTCTGCTCCATTAAGCATAATCTTAGGAACATTAGCATAGGTTTCAACATTATTTAATACCGTTGGTTTTCCAAATAGACCTTTATTCGCTGGGAATGGTGGCCGTGGACGTGGTTCGCCTCGCTTACCTTCAATTGAATTCATAAGTGCGGTTTCTTCACCACATACAAATGCACCAGCGCCTAAACGAATTTCTAAATCAAATGCGAAATCAGTTTCAAAAATGTTTTCGCCTAGAATACCATAATCTTTGGCTTGATCAATTGCAATTTGAAGCCGTTTTACAGCGATTGGATATTCTGCTCGAACATAAACATACCCTTTTGAAGAACCAATTGCATAGGCTGCAATTGACATTGCTTCGATTATCGCATGGGGATCACCTTCTAGCACGGATCGATCCATAAAGGCTCCTGGATCGCCTTCATCAGCGTTACAGACAACGTATTTGATCCCATCTTCTGCTGGCACTGCATCATGCGCAAATTGCCATTTTAACCCTGTTGGGAATCCTCCGCCCCCACGACCACGAAGACCGGAAGCTTTTATTGTATTAATAACATCAACTGGTTGCATTGTTGTTAGAACTTTTTCAAGTGCCAAGTAGCCATCAAATCCAATGTATTCGTCAATATCTTCTGGATTAATAACACCACAATTTGCTAATACAATCCGTTTTTGTGTTTTAAAGAATCCAAGTTCATTAATGGATAATGGATGATGTCCATCACCTTTTTCTTTATATTCTAATCGTTCTAATGGACGACCTTTTACTAAATGTTCTTCTATCATTTCTGGAATATCTGCTGCGGTAACGCGGCTATAAAATGTACCTTCTGGATACACAATTACAACTGGTCCTAATTCACATAATCCAAAACATCCTGTTACAACAACTTCTACTTCATCAAGAATGTCATGTTTTAATAATTCTTTTTTCATTTCTGTTACTAATTTCATGGAACCAGAGGAAGTACATCCTGTGCCACCACAAACCAGTATCTGGGAACGTTTAAATGCCATCTGTTTTTCTCCTCCTCAATTAACCCTTAATCGTTGGATCGATTATTTTACCATCGATTACAGTCATAGTATATTCATCTACAACTTTACCTTTAATAAGATGTTCCTCTACAATTTTAGAAACTTTTTCTGGTGTCATTTTAATATAAGTTACCTTATCGCCATTTGTATCATAAACTTCAACAATCGGTTCGTAACGACAGACCCCAATACACCCTGTTTGTGCAACGGTTACATCAACTAAACCTTTTTCCGAAACTTCTTCCATTAACTTTACCATGACTGGACGTGCTCCAGCAGCAATACCGCAGGTTGCCATTCCAACAACAACGCGATAACCATCTTTGCCATGTCTCAAATTTATGTCATTTATTTTTTTCTCACGAATCGCTTTTAATTCAGCTAAGGACTTTGCCATTTTATTCTTCCTCCATTATTTCTTCAAGACCATCTATAATAACCTCTCGAATCCATTGCAAGATTTCGGGATCATTAATATTCTCTACTTCTAGGGTCTCTTTGATTTCGTGTGTATCAAACGCAAACGTTTGATCATTATAGTAATGCTTATACATAAGATCAGCCACTCCAAAAGACATTACCATCGTAACAATCGTGTCTGCCATGTTTCCAAGGGGAGCACGATCAATATGATCTCTTTTGAATAGTGCGACTACTTTTGTTCCAACACCAAGCTGTGAGGTAATCTCAAAGGATCCACCACACGTCTCTGCTGCTGCTCTAAATAATGCTAATCCTAATCCTACTTTTCGTGTTGTCCGACTTGTAACAAAAGGATCTGTAATATTCTTAAGTTTTTCTGATGAAATACCTATACCATTATCTTCAATCACAATGGATATACTATTTTCTATACTCGATTCAATAATGGTTAAACTTACCAAGGTAGCCTTTGCTCGAATCGAATTTTGTGTAATATCTAAGATATGAAGCGATAGCTCTTTCATCTTATTTCTAGTATTTTTCTAAAATTTCTGGAATTTGATCTGGGGTTAAACGTCCATAAACTTCGTCATTAATCGTCATAACTGGCGCCAATCCACAGGCCCCAACACACCGTGTTGCATCAACAGAATATTTTCCATCCTCTGATGTTTCGCCAACAGTTGTTCCAAGAATACTATTCACTTTATCAAGAATATCTTGTGAACCTCTTACATAGCAAGCCGTTCCTAAACATACTCCAATTTGAATTTTCCCCTTTAGTTTAAGGGTAAATTGCGAATAAAACGTTGCCACACCATAGACTTCTGTTAAGGGAATTCCCAAATCATCAGCAATAGTTTCTTGTAACTCAATTGGTAAATAGCCATATCTTAACTGTGTTTCTTGCAAAATTTGCATTAAACAACCTGGCACATTTCTGTGTTCCGCTACAATCGCCTTTACTACATCCAAATTTTCAACTGGTATTAATTCAGCCAATTTTCAAAACCTCCTAAATAAATATTGCAAACCTTTTCTTAACTATTATATTTTTATAATATAGTTATTATAACATATAAAAATAAATTTCGTTATATTAATAACAGATAAATTTTTTACACTTTTCTGTTTAATCCGTTATGAAATCCTTTAACTTTTAAGGTTTTTTGAGCTGAATTTCTACTCATTCTTGTTTTTTACTAAAACATGTATAATTTTTCTCAATAAAAAAAGACCATTTTAAGGTCTCTTCATCTTTTTGACATTTTTTACCTCTTTTTTGTTAACTTCTTTCGTTATTAGCTTCTTTCGTTATCCTAAAAATTTAATTAAAGTCATTTTTTGTAGATCGTTTAGTTCTAAAAAATATTCTCTCTCTGCCATGTCTTCAAGTTGATGTGCATCTGATCCATGAATAAATTGATATTTTTTTAAAAACTTAAATTTATTTTCAATCCCGTTAATTGCTTCTTGCTTTGAAACTTCACATGTTTTAATCTCTAATTCTGGTGGAATAAATCCGAGTGATGCAATAATGCTATATGATTTTCGATCAATGTGCGCTGGAACAATCACACCGCCTAGTTGATTCACAATTTCCCATAACGCATTAATACTAATATCTGTCGCTGAGATAAGTAGTTTATCAACTTCTCCTATAATTCGGTCATTTTCATCCATTATATACTGTGGACCAAAATATTTTTTTTTATTCATAATATTCGGAAGATGTTCGTATAATATTTCATCCAAGGCCATTACCCCTTCAAGGGTTGGAAAATAAGCCAAAATATGGGCTTCTTCTTTTGTCGTGACTTCAATTCCTGGTAAAACACATAAGCCTTCACCAATTGCTTCTGCTACCTTTATGATTGCAGGAACATTTTTGCTTGTATTATGATCTGTTACTGCAATATAATCAAGTTCTTTTAGTTTCGCCATATTTACAATGTTATTGGGTGTCATTTCCTCTTCTCCGCATGGTGATAATGCGGAATGGATATGAAGATCAATTGCTACCTTTTCCATGGTTTATATGCCAGCTTTGCCTAAACACAGACAGGTCTCAAATGCATTGAGTTGTGTCGTTATAATCGGCAAACCTTCTTTTATTCCACGTTCAAGGGTTTCTGCTTCTACCTCCGCTCCTTCGGGAATAATAATACAGCTCATTTCTAGCAGACTTGCCACCGCAATAATATTGATATGGGTTTGTATGGTTACCCAGGCACATTTTTCTCCTGCATTTGCCATTACCCAACTCAACAAATCTCCAACATATCCATTTTCAATTTCATTGTCGATCCCAACTTCTGGATTAAGACATTTAAAATTAGTATCCTTTAGTAATTCACTAAGTTTCATTATTTTTTCTCCTTAATTTTTTTTATTTCGTCATCTATTTTTCCTGTCGGATGACCGACTTGTAATAATTCACTCGTTAATTGTGATAGTTCAAGAACACGCTCTTTTAAAACAAACACACAATCAATTTCTTTTGCTTTTCCAGCAACAATATCTTCTGCTAATGCACGACACCCTGGAGCACCACAGGATCCACAATCGAGTCCTGGTAAATGGGTTTCTAATTCTTCAATTTGTTTCATTTTTTCAATCGCTTTATGAATATCTTTATCCAATGGTTCGGGTGTTCGCGGTACAATCGACTCTTTCATATGCATCGTTCCTGAATCATAGATATTTTTAATATACTCTTCATCTATATGAGCCGTTGAAACTTGTTTGGATTTTTTCGCCCGCTCTTGAATATACATTTTAGCAACATAATTATTCTCAACAGTTAAACAGCCACCAACACAGCCACCAATACACGCTAATCCTTCAAAAAACTCAATCGAATCAAGTTTGCCACATTCAATTTCTTCTAGTACATTAATAACATTTTGAATACCATCCACATTGAGTACTTTTTTATTTTTTAAATAATTACTTTCCCCACCTGAAAGTGCCCAACTAAATCCTTCTGCTGTCGAATTATGAATCCCTTCTATTTCTTCTTTACCGTCGCTTAAATACTGCGATATATCACCATAAATATCTTTAATCGCAATTGCACCATTAATATGTGAATAGAGTTCGTCTCCCTCTATTGATGGATTATTAACCATTGTCGCTTTTGCCGCACAGGGTGTAATAAAAAACACACCAATCTCACTATCTTTATAGTTTCCTTCACCCCGCAAACGTTTTCTCACAATTTTAGCGGTTAGAGCCATCGGTGATATTAATTGACAAATATTGCTGGTCAATTCTGGAAAACGCACCTGAATCAATTTTACAACCGCAGGACATGCGGATGAAATTAATGGCTTGGGATAGTGTTTGGACTCATATTCATACTTTAACCCTTGTCCAATAATTTCTGCACCATAGGCCACCTCAACCACTTCATCAAATCCTAGAGATTTGATCCCTGATAATATTTTCCCAATTGAATAATAATTACTAAATTGACCTGTGATCGCTGGTGCTGGAATCGCAACCGAATATTTGTAATCTTTTATCGCATCAAGTGGTGCTGTTTTAGCTAATTTTGCATGATGGGGACAAACTCGAATACATTCCCCACAATCAATACATTTTGACTCAATAATTGTTGCTTTACCTTCTCTTACCCGAATTGCTCCTGTTGGACAATTTCTTAAACACGTTGTACATCCTAAACATTTTTCCTTATCAAGATAAACGGAATGCCATAATTTTCCCATAGTCTTTCCTCTCCTAGACTTTTATATAAAAAAGTTCATCACTATTTTTGTTCCCACGCCAAGCTCTGATATAATATCAAACCCATCTGCATTTCGCTTCATATTCGGAAGTCCCATCCCTGCGCCAAAACCCATTTCCCTTACTTTATCTGTTGCTGTTGACCAGCCTTCAGTCATTGCTAGATCAATATCTGCTATTCCTGGACCCACATCTTTAATTTCTACTGTAATAAATTTTTCTCCAACATTAACAGTCATTTTTCCACCTAATGAATGAATCGCTAAATTCATTTCTCCTTCGTATCCAGCAATGGATAACTTACGTATTATTTTATTGTTAATGCCTAGCTGTTGGAGTGTTTTTTTGATTTTCCGTGATGCTTCACCGGCCTTGTCAAAATCTCCTCGCTTTACATCAAAGACGAGTTCATAGCTCATTTTATGCGGGCCCCCTTTAGTCCATGTTTGTATAATATCCCACAACATTCAAAAAGAATGTGTTCTGTACTCATAATTAAAATATCCATCTCTCTTGCAATTTTTAGAACATCCTCTGATGGTCGCTTATTTCGAACAAAAATGATGCTATTCATATTTGCCATATCGACGGTGTTTAATACCTGTTTATTCACAAGCCCTGTTAATAATACCGCGTTCTCTTGGGCAAAGCATAGGACATCACTCATTAAATCACATCCAAATCCCGAATACACTTCATCTTGAAGATGACTTTCTCCTGCCAGAATCTCTGCATCTAACAAATCTCTTATTTGACACAATTTCATCGTTTCAAACTCCTTTTAAGAAATTTTTTTCAACTTTAATCACTTTCTATTTCACCCCTTTGCAAAGCACCGTATCATAAATCATACGGTCAAAAAGCCTAGGATAATCGACTTTTCGCTACTTTTTATAATTGAATAATATTAACAGGAACTTCTAAATTCTCTAAAATCTTTCTCTCATCATTTCCACATGTAAAAAGAATCACTTGTCGCTGCTTGCTTAATCGTCCTAATAATTTTAATGCTTGTGTTTTTCGTTTTTGATCATATCGCACAAAGGGTTCATCTAAAATAAAAGGCATCTCATTATTGAGTATACCACTCATCCCATAACGAAAAGCAAAATGAACCTGATCCATTGTTCCAGCACTTAATTTTTCAGTATTTTTGAAATCACCACTTTGAGGCTCCACAATTTTCAATTTTAGGGATTCATCAATTTTTACTGTGTCATATTTATTAGTAATCTCTCCTAAAACATCTCCAATGCGTTGATTTAATTCTGGAACGGACTCATGATGATACTCTTTCTGAATTTTATTTAAAATCTCTAGCGCAGCCTCACAGCCTTGTATTTCCGTTTCCCATGCTTGAATTTGAGTATCCAAAGTTTTAATTTCTTCAATAATTTCAATTGGTGGAGAAGTCCCTTCAATCAGTGAATTATTTTTGCCTTCAATACTTGCGATTGCATTTCCTAATTCAAGCATTTCTTGTGATTCTAAGGTCTCTTTTTTCCATACACCTTTTTCTTTGAGTTGATCCTTTGCATTAATTATTTTATATAATTCTTCGAGTAATTGATAATTATTGGTATATTGGGACTTTACGTCATGATAATCGTCGGCTTTTTTACATCCTAAACGATACGCTTCTAATGTTTTTACCCCATTTTGAAATAATTTCGCTGCATATTCTTTAACGATGCTTCTTTTTTGTTCAAACAACACTTCATACCCTGCTTGATGTTTTGCTTGTTGAACCGTTAATAGCTCGACTTCATTTTTTAATTGGTCCAGTTCTTTGTGTATTTTGCTCGCTTTTTTATAAAAAAATTCGAATTCTTCGATTGTTTCTACCTTATATTTAATTAAAATAGCTTGTTGGATCGGATTTATAATCACATAGTCATGGACATTTCTATTTTTTCTGACCCCTGTTCGGGTCATGATTAATCCAATAATTCCCATCCCTCCAAGTATTATCCCACTGATTAAAATGAAAGAATTCGTAAAACTTCCAATCCCATAGATCACACCTAAAGCAATCCCACTAAGCAAAAAAAGAGTCGCTAGAATTCCCATAATCCATACAGGCTGTTTTTTAATCGGTTCTGATTCGGTTTGATTTCGAAGCATTATTTCATAGTCATCTGCAATGGTTTCCCATTTTTGATGATGAAAATTTTGTCGTTTCAGCTCTTCTTTTTGGCGAATAATTTTTATTTGTGATTCCAACTCATCCATTTCTTTTTCAATATAATGCATTTGATCATCTAGACGTTGCACTTGATTGTCTAAGGCTTTTAAACCTTCTAATGTTTTTTCATTATACTGTTCATTTCCAACCAAAGCTTTAACTTTTTCGCCTAATTGGCGATTATCTTTCTCTAAAGTTTCAATTCTTTCATAGGTTTTTAATAATTCTTTTTTTTGATTAACCATTTCTTTTTTAATATTATACTCATTTTGATTTTGATTTTCTTTCATTCTTTTTTGATAGGTACTAATCAAGTCTTGATTTTCTCTGACCTTTTCATGAATTACTTCTGCTTCTTTAAGACTAATTAGTAATTTCTCACGTTTTCTTATTGCTAATCCTAGGCGCGATTTGCTTTGCCCTGATTTTCCGATTTTTTTCTTTTTCTCTTCTAAGCGATTAAAAATCCCATTAAAATTTATTTCTGTCCCTGTCATATTTTGAATTTCTAAATAGCATTCTCTAATTTCTTCTTGGGTCCCTTGATCTAATTCTGTTGGGATTTGTCGACTATTAAAGGTATTGTTATATAATCCAATCGTCATCCCTTGATTGGCTAGGGGTAAGTGTTGGCGAACAACCCCATCATAGGGATAGTTTTCTGTTACTTCTTTCCCTGTAATACTGTCAAAAATATGAAGACTATCTTTGCCACGCAAAAAATTACGTTCAATGCGTATCTCTTGATTATCTGTTGCATAAACAATTGCACCACTATAATCAAATTGATTCCAAGGCATGTATTTTTCATACTCTTTACTATAGGTTTTCTTTTTACGATAAGGTTTGAAAAAGCCAAAAAACATCCCTTGAATAAATACCTGAATGGTTGTCTTTCCAGCTTCATTATTTCCTTGAATAAGATTAAGTCCTGGCTCAATATCAATGGTTTGTTGATGAAATTTCCCAAACGCCTTCATTGACAAAGTTTTTATTATCATTTTATAATCCCTTCTCCAACCATCGCTTCAATGCTATATTGCAGAGCTTTACTTCGAACCTCTGTATTTTCAATCGCTTGCAATTCTCGAATGAATTTCCCAATCACATTATTTCCATTTTCTAATAATAGTCGGGCAATATCGATATCGGGCTCTATTTTTGATGTGTTAACTTCAACATAATAAAACTCATCCTCTAAATCATCCTCTAACCATTCTAATTGTATCTCAGGTTCAATATAGCCTTTTAGAATAATGCGATAAAAGTTTTCACGTCGTTTGTCTAGTACATCACAACATAAAATCTTTTCGATGATATCATGATAGGTGTTTTCTGGAATAATATCAATTTCTTTTGTGTAATAGGAACGCGACTCTATTTTGTCTAATCCATTACTTGTATAAAAGGCTTGATTCTCATAATCTGTTTTAATTCGGGATACTAAAAAACCATGATCCCCTGTTTCTCCAAAATGAAGGGGAACTGGTGAACCACAATAAGCAACACCGCCAGATGCCATTCCCGGTTTGTGTATATGTCCTAAGGCAATGGTATTAAATCCCTTGCTCTCTAATAATTTTAAATCTAATGGTAAATAAGGACCAAGACCCCCAACTTCTCCATGTAACATTAAAATATTATAATGGGTTTCTTCTAATTGCAAGCCTTTAAATTCGATTTCTGGGAAATCACGATATTGGTTTTTTACCCAAGACATCCCATATATTTCCACATTTAAATCTTGAATATAAATCGATTTAAATGTATCATCTTTAAAAATATAAACATTTTTAGGCCATATCACTTTTTTGTAGGGCGAATTTTCTCCATAATAATCATGATTTCCTGTAATGATCACAATTCGCGTTTCTTTTAATCTTTCAAAAGCTTCAGCAACACGCTTAACATCCATTGTTATAACTGTTTGCGAATCAAATAAATCACCTGCTATTAAAATTAAAGGTACTTTAAATTCATCTGCATAATGAACCATTTCATCAAATGCTGACCATAATTCTTTTCTTTTATTTTTTCCATAAACATTTCCATATTTATTAAAGGTAAAAGGACGACCTAAGTGCAAATCACCTGTATGAATAAAACCTGTTAACATCCTCTTTACCTCCTTATCTTTCTATTGTTTTGATACTGTGTGTTTTAATATCTAATTATAGCATTTTTTAGTATGAAAAGTTATCTATTTCTCAATTATGGTTCTTCTTAATATAAAAATAGTGAAAAAAACATATTAACCTAAAAAAAATGAGCACCTCCGATTTATTCAATCTTATATTTATACAACAATTATTTTTTGCAATAAAAAAGAACTCTGAAATACAGAGTTCCTAGTTTGTTGACAAAGACATAAAGTAGTCCTGACAATTGTGCATCATGGTGTGTGCCTCAGGGCAAACAGGCGATAGCCAGTCCGAACTGCCAGCACACACCAGATTAACAATTAGTCAGGACGGGGTTTGTCAACGCTTTGGAAGCTCTGAAATACAGAGCTCTCAGTAACGTTTTTTTAGAATGCTGCCTTATAAATAGCAATCACTTCATCTTTTGTTGGACATTTAGGATTTCCGCCAGTACAAACATCAGCAAGTGCCATATCTGCAAGTTCGGAAAAATCGTCTTCTTTTACGCCAAGTTCTTCAAGTCCTGCTGGAATACCAACATCTTTTGATAATTTTTTTATTCCATCAACAACCATAATATTGATTTCTTTTAGTTCACGTCGACTAATATCTAATCCCATTGCTATCGCAATATTTTTAAGTCGATCACCAACAGAATCAGCATTAAATGTAACAACGTATGGCAATAAAACAGCATTACATACGCCATGTGGTAAATCATAGAATCCACCTAATTGATGCGCCATTGAATGAACAATTCCTAATCCACCATTAGAAAATCCCATTCCTGTCACAAATTGACCATAGGCCATTTGATCTCGGGCATCAATATCGTCGCCATTTTCTACTGCTGCTCTTAAATTACTTGAAATTACTTTTATTGCTTCTAAATTAAAGAGATCTGTAAATTGAGTCGCTCCAACTGATGTATAGCCTTCAATTGCATGTGTTAAGGCATCCATTCCTGTTGCTGCTGTCAATGCTTGTGGCATTTTCATCATCAATATTGGATCATTAACTGCAACTGTTGCCAAACTATTTGGATCAACAATCACCATTTTTAATTTTTTTTCTTCATCCGTAATAACATAGTTTATCGTTGCTTCACTGGCTGTTCCAGCGGTAGTATTAATTGCAATGATTGGAAGGGCTTTATTTGCAGTCATTCCAATTCCATTATAGTCTCGAATATCCCCAGGATTTGTTCCAAGAATTGCAATTGCTTTTCCTGTATCCTGTGGTGACCCACCACCAATACTGATAATATAATCACATTTGTTATCCATTAGGGATTGGTACCCATCGTTTACATTTGTTACTGTTGGATTTGGTTTTACATCTGTAAATAAAGCATATTCAAATTTTGCTTCGTCTAAAACATCTAGCACATTTTGAACAATACCAGCATTAACTAATACTTGATCTGTTACAACAAGGGCTTTTTTCACATTCATTCTTAGAATTTCAGGAACAATCAATTCAACCGCTCCAGGACCCATAATTGCAATTGGTGGAAAATAATATGTTTTTGCCATAAGAACACCTCCATGTTTTTCTGTCATAATTATAGTTCATTTCTTCTGAATAATGAATGGAAATTTTTTATATCTTAGGATATATAATTGCATTAAATGCTTATTTATTTCCCTTTCAGCCGTTTCTCACCATTTTTTTTATAATCAAATACGATCATTACAGATTTCATTTTTATTTATTATGATTTTTTATCTTCTTTTAATTATTATTTACTCATTGAAAATAACACATCAGTAAATTATTCTCATTGACTCAATTATGTTATACGATGTATGATTATATCGTATAAAAATAAAAAACGAGGAAAAACAGATGAAAAATATAAGTATTATCGGTTCCACTGGTTCCATCGGCACCCAAGCACTCGAGGTTGTTTTAGAAAATGAAGATTCTCTTAATGTTCTTGGTTTATCGACTAATTTTAATATTGATTTACTTGAAAAACAAATTGATCGTTTTCATCCTACTACCGTCTGTGTGATGGATCACGAATCGAGTCTTATCCTTAAAAAACGACTAGCTTTTAAAAAAAATCCCGTTGAAGTTCTAACAGGTCTTGATGGTTTAATTGCTGTTTCTACTTTATCAAGTTTGGATATGGTCCTTACCGCTGTTTCGGGTATGATTGGTTTACAACCTACCCTAGCAGCGATTGACAAAGGGATTGATATTGCGCTGGCAAACAAGGAAACCCTTGTCGCCGCAGGAAAAATCGTGATGCAACGGGCCTTTGAAAAAGACGTAAAAATTCTTCCTGTTGATAGTGAGCATTCTGCAATATTCCAATGCCTTATGGGCAATAAACATCACGAAATCTCCCGTATCATTATTACCGCTTCCGGAGGCCCTTTTCGTGGAAAAACCCCTGAAGAACTAAAAAAAGTAACCCTTGCCCAGGCTTTAAACCATCCAAACTGGTCCATGGGACAAAAAATTACGATTGATTCTGCAACCTTAATGAATAAAGGTCTTGAAGTAATTGAAGCGAAGTGGCTCTTTGATCTAAAAAATGAACAAATTGATGTGATTGTCCATCCCCAAAGCATTATTCATTCAATGGTTGAATATGTGGATCATTCCACTATGGCACAACTTGGAATGCCTGATATGGCACTTCCTATTCAAATTGCCTTTTTTTACCCCGATCGCATTGGCAATCAACGCCAATCTCTTGATTTTAAGCAAGTTCAACAACTTACTTTTGAAGAACCTGATTTAAGCACTTTTCCATGTTTGCAACTCGCTTATGACGCATTAGAAATAGAAGGTTCCATGACCTGTGTCCTAAACGCTGCTAACGAAATTTCCGTAGCACGTTTTCTAAGGAAAGAACTCGCCTTCACTGATATTCCTTGGATTAACCAAAAAGTAATGGAAAAACATCACGCAATTTCAAACCCAACAATCGACGATATTCTCGCCTGTGATACCTGGGCGCGAAAAATTGCCGCAGAACTGTAAGTCTTGCTCTTGTCTTATAGTTTATTATCATTGTTTGCCGCAGAATCGGACACCCTAACGGGATGTTCGCTCTGATGCAAACAATTTGATTAATAAACTACAAGCCAAGACAGTAACCCAAACATTTTTTTATTCAAATAAAATATTGATAAACGCTTGGACCACTTTTCTATCAAACTGCGTATCAGAATTATCAATTAACTCCTGCATTGCCTTATCCTCGGACAATGGTTTTTGATAAATTGTTCCCGTAATCATAATATCATACGCCTCTGCTACCGCTAATATTTTAGACTCAAGAGGAATCTGCTCTTCTTTTAATCCCCTTGGATAACCTGTTTCATCGAGTCTTTCATGATGACATAAAACAAATTCCGCAATATGAGAAAATTCATTCACTGATCTTAAAATTTGATATCCTTTTTCGGGATGTTTTTCAATTTCATGTCGCTCACTATTTGTAATCTTATCCTTTTTATTAAGGATTTCCTCAGAAATACCAATTTTTCCAATATCATGCAATTGACCTAATAGTTCTAATTCATGAATCGATTTTTCTCCTAAGTTCATTTTTATCCCAATTTTTTTACACCACTCACTCACGGCTTGGCTATGTCGACCTTCACTCTCGTTTTTTTGAAACATATTTTTTCGAATGAACCGAATACTTTCATTCTTCATCCGATTACTTTCTAATTTCTTTTCAAGTTTTAATAATTCTTTTGCTTCATAAAACACGTTTTCCATGGTTTCATTTGATCCGTTTTTAATGGACCAACCAAAAGAAACAGAAATAACAATTCCCTTAATCTTTATCTCATTAATCGCTTCTTTAATACGATTAACCTCAATTTTCAATTCTGTTAATCCTGTTTCAAGCAAAATAATTGCAAATTCATTCCCATTAATTCGAAAGATAATATCAGAAGACTGGAATATTTTTTTCATAACATTTGTAATCGCCAAAATTAATATATCACCCACTTCATAACCAAAAACAACATTAATAATTTCTAATCCATTAACACTTCCAATGATTAAGGCAACTGGTAACTCTTCTTTTTTTATTTTATTCTCTAAATTGTCTTCATAATATTTCCAATTATATAGTCCTGTTAACTGATCAATATAACTTAAATACGCGACTTGATCTTCTGCTTTTTTTCGTTCATCAATATTGCGACTAATTCCAAACACTTCAATTTCATCTTTTTCATTATATCGATATCTCAACAACATCTGAATCCATATCAAACTCCCATTTTTACACTGCAGTTGCAATTCATAAACACAACTTTTTGATTCATCTGGTGAAATTCCAAAATCAATCATACTTTTATTAAATTCTTCAATAAACTTATCTTTTGATTTCACAATAAAGAGTTCATTGTATAGTAATGCAAGGTATTCATCCTTGGTATATCCTGTTAAATTGAAAATCCCTGATGAGATATATGTGAATTTATTATGATCATTATTCCAAATCCATACAACATCTGAGGTGACATCTGCAAAAATACGATATTTTTCTTCACTGAGTTTTAACAATTCTTCTAATTGTTTACGTTCTGTAGTATCTCTTAAACAATTAATTGTTGCAGGTTTCCCTTCCCATTCGATTCTTTTTGTTTTCATTTCAACCCAGCGTTCTGATCCATCTTTTTTTAACATAATATACAATTGTATCGATTCTAATGGCTCCCCATTCAATCGTTTGATGTGATTCCGAATAACTATTTTTCGATAATCGTCGCGAAAAAGCATTGTAAAAAGAAATGATTTCATTTCTTTTTCAGTATAACCCGTTAAGCTTTCCAAGCTTATATTTGATAATTTAATATGACCATTTTGAATAACCATCATCGGTTCACTCGCATTTTCAAAAATAATCCGATAATTTTCATAAACCTGCATTTCCTGATTATCATTATTTAGTACATATTCTCCTTCTTTTAATTTAAATTTTTCCATTTCTAATCCAAAATTCATTTTATCACCTCCCCTTTTAACTGTATTGTGAAAGAATAAAAAACAACTTTTATTGCATTTATTCCTTGTAATAATAAACTAATTCAAATAATTGTATCATATTTTTATTAAAATATATAGATCAATTCTTTTTTTGATTTTAAATCATTAAATCTTAAAGAATAACCATATTTAAATTTATAACCTTTTCTTTTGCAATTAAACAAAAAATAAAAAAACGTGATGATTAAACTCTTTATTCTAAGTTTAATCACCCACGTTTTTATCTTTTATATCATTCATTTATAGTTAGAGTGTCAAAAGTAATTTTGATAGAATTTACATACAACATCTTGACTGAAATCTCGTTTTAAAAGCAATATATTGTATGCTAAATGGCGTGATTTGAGTTTTGACACCACAATCTATTTATTAATTTTTAAAAAAAGGTGATCTGATTTGAGGCTGGCAACTGATTTAAACAACCTTGTTTTTCTAATGTTTCAATAACCGACTTGCTAATTTTTGTCCGTGCTTTCAAATCTTCTCGTGACATATAGGGACGGATTTGAGCTTCTTCAAAAATACGATATGCTGCTTTATCCCCGATCCCATCTAATGCACTAAGTGGTGGTAATAATGCATTATCTAAAATTTTAAACTCACTAAAATGTGATTGATACACATCGACATTTTCAAAGGTATACCCACGACACATCATTTCATGGGCAATTTCTAATGAAGTTAATAATGCCTTTTCTTTATTTGAAACTTTATTTCCTTGATCTCTAATATGCTTCATCGCTTCTATAACCGGACCTTTACCTTGACTAATGAGTTGGGCATCAAATTCGGTCGCTCTCACTGTAAAAAAAGTTGCATAGTAAGCCAATGGATAATACACTTTATACCATGCAATTCGAAATGCCATGGTTACATATGCTGCTGCATGGGCTTTTGGAAACATGTATTTTATTTTTTTACATGACTCAATATACCATCCTGGCACCTTATTCTTTTTCATCGCCTCTTCCCATTCTGGTTTTAATCCTTTACCTTTTCGAACCGCTTCCATAATTGTAAATGCCATTTTGGCTTCTAACCCCGCATATAACAAATAAATCATAATATCATCACGGGTACAAATCGCTTCCTTAATTGTTACGACCTTATCGCGAATTAAATCTTGGGCATTATTTAACCATACATCGGTTCCATGGGAAAGTCCAGAGATTCGAATTAAATCTGAAAAAGAAGATGGTTTTGTATCCAACAACATTTCTCTTACAAAATTGGTTCCAAATTCTGGAATACCACAGGTTCCTAATGGACATTCAAAATTCTGATCTTTCAAATCCAGTGCTTGGGTTGATCGAAATAAACTCATGGTTTTTTTATCATCTAAGGGAATCCCTACGGGATCGACTCCGGTAAAATCTTTTAACATTTTCAACATCGTTGGATCGTCATGTCCAAGAATATCAAGTTTTAGTAATCGTCCACTAATGGATTCATACGCAAAATGAGTGGTAATGGTTTCGCTACTGGTATCGTCAGCTGGATGTTGCACGGGACAAAAATCATAGATATCCTTATAGGTTGGCACAACCATAATGCCACCAGGATGTTGCCCGGTTGTTTTTTTAATCCCGGTACAATTACTAATCACGCGATCGAGTTCTGCTCGTGGTACCTTGATCTCATTTTCATCATAATAATTTTTAACAAAACCATAGGCTGTTTTATCCGCAATGGTCGAGATAGTTCCTGCCCGAAATACTTTTCCTTTTCCAAAAAGCACCTCGGTATAACGATGGGCTTCCGCTTGATTATCTCCTGAAAAATTAAGATCAATATCAGGCTCTTTGTCGCCTTCAAAACCTAAAAATGTCTCAAAGGGGATATCAAATCCATCTTTTACCATGAGTGTTTGGCAATGTGGACAGGTGGCATCCTTTAAATCTGGTCCAACACCCACTTCGTTACTATTAAAAAATTCGGAATAATGACACTCTGGACACCGATAATGGGGTGCTAATGGATTAACCTCTGTTATCCCACAAAGGGTTGCTACAAATGAGGATCCAACCGATCCTCGGGATCCTACCAAATAGCCATCTTCCATGGAATGATGGACTAATTTTTGGGCGATCAAATATAAAACGGAATAGCCATTTCCAATAATCGAATCCAATTCTTTTTTTATCCGCTTTTCAACATTGTCTGGTAGTGGGTATCCAAATAACTCTTTGGCCCGTTCATCAACCATTTCACGAATTTCATCATCGGATCCTTCAATAATTGGAGGAAAGGTTCCATCAGGAATTGGTTTAACAGAATCCATCATATCTGCTATTTTTCTGGGATTTTCAATCACGAGTTTTCGAGCTGTTGCGTCATCCAAATACTCAAACTCGGCTAACATTTCATCAGTTGTACGATAATATAAGGGGGGTTGTTTTTTAGCATCTTTATAACCTTGACCTGAAAAAAGGATCTCACGATATAAGGCATCTTCTTTATTGACAAAATGAACATCCCCAGTTGCCACAACCAGTTTATTTAAGCTTTCCCCCAGTTCAATAATCTTTTCATTGATTTCAATGAGTCGCTGTTGATCTGGTACACTATTATTATCAATTAGAAATTGATTATTTCCAAGGGGCTGCAATTCAAAGTAATCATAAAAATTTGCAATCTGAACAATTTCGTCATACGACTTGTTATTTAGGATCGCTGAATATAATTCTCCCGCTTCGCAGGCCGAACCAATAATCAAATTCTCCCTATTTTCTGCTAACAAAGATTTTGGAAGGCGTGGTTTTTTATAAAAATAATTTAAATGCGATTCTGATACTAAACGATATAAATCTTTAATTCCCGCTTGATTCTTTGCATAAATAATAATGTGATTGGTTTTATTTAACCGAATACTGCGTTCGCGTGTTGATAATGAATTAAGACTTTGAATGGCTGCACAATCTTTTTTAACCGCTAAATCAAAAAGTTTGAACATCACTTTTGCCGAGGCGATTGCATCGTCTAATGCACGATGATGATTTCCCATATCAATTTTGAAAAGGCTACATAATTTTTTTAAATTATGGCGATTAATTTGTGTCAATAAACAGCGTGCCATTCCAAGGGTATCAATCGCGGTGATCTCTTTTTTTATCCCTTGATTTTCGAGTTCTTTATTTAAAAAACTCATATCAAAGGGTGCATTATGGGCTGCTAGGATTGTATCGCCTGCAAACTCCAAAAATTCCTGAATCCCTTTGTCTATTTCGATTCCTTCTTCAACCATTTGATTGGTAATTCCTGTTAAATTTGTAATAAATGGCGGGATATCACAATGTGGATTGATCAGTCGTGTGAAACTCTCCACAATTTGTTTGTTTTTTATTCGGACAGCTGCAATTTCAATAATTTTATGGTTCCCTGGCACCAATCCTGTTGTTTCTAAATCAAAAAATGTATACTCACCATTAAAGGGTTCATCTTTTTCTCCAAAAACCATATTTAATTGATCCTCTACAAGATAACCTTCAACACCGTATAAGACCTTGATATTGTTTTTTTCTCCTAATTCCATCATTTCAGGATAGGCTTGTAATACACCATGATCTGTAATTCCAATCGTATCATGGCCAAAATTAACCGCTTGTTTCATGATCTTTTCAACTTTACTCACCGCATCCATTGCACTAAATTGACTATGCAAATGTAATTCAATTCTTTTTTCAGGCGCAGGATCACAGCGTATTATTTCTTTTGATAGATTAATATTTTGAGGATAAAACATTAATTCTTGCGAATAATCATCGTAGTTAATTTTTCCTTCAACCAAATACCAGCCATCATTTTTTATTCCTGATATTATCTCGTCTTTATCTGTAAAAATCTTTGCTGAAATACTTCCAGTATTATCACTTAAATTAAAGGTTAGTAAGGTTTTTTTATTTTTTAATGGTCGCAAATTGACACTAAAAGCAAAGACTTTAAACACAAAGCGATTCCCTTCGGATTGGCCACTATCACTAAAATCAATCATACTTAATGGGGTAATGGGTTTATTTATTTTTTTACCCATCACAACATCTCCTGGATTTTCTGGTTTGTTTGTTGTCGTTTTTGTTTTTGTTTCAGTAATAACTGGTTTTATATTTTTTAAACGTTCTTCTAAATCCTGTTGACTCTTTTCTGTTACCGCTTCATTATCTGAAAAACGGATCCGCAATTCGACCTGTAATCCATAATGTTCTTCAATTAATCGCCTAAAACGATTTTGAAAAATATTAAGGGTTTCTGAATCCAAGGTACCAGTTGATCGCCCTCGAACATAGATCACATCACCTTCGGCTCTTAGGGTATTCACCATTATAATTTTTGAAATCTCGGGATTGATTTGACTCAACAATTGGGCAACGCCTTTTTGATCCACTAAAAGAAGGGCCTCACCATTTTCGTATGTTCTTGGCAAAACCTCTATTTTTAGACTCTTAGCATAGTCAAATATTTGAGCCATTTCGGATTCTATTATTTCACTGTTTTTTTCTTTTTTAGGACTAATAAATTTAAAAATCAATTCCTCTTTTTGGGAATTGATTGTAATACTTTCAATATCTAAACTATAGTTACTTATTACCGTTTGAAAACGCTCACGACGTCGGGATAAAATACTCAAAGATCATGCCTCACATTTTTTCTATTTCTTTCATTAATTCCGTAATAATATCTTCTTCTTTTATAGTTCTTATAATTTTTCCTTTTTTAAATAAAACGGCTTTATTTTTTCCGCCTGCAATTCCAATATCTGCTGCTTTTCCTTCTCCTGGACCATTCACGATACATCCCATCACCGCTACTTTTATCTTTTTTTCAACATATTGTAATTTTTGATTCATTTCTTCGGCAATATGAATTAAATCAATTTCTGTTCGACCACAGGTCGGACATGAAATTACCTCGACTTGTCCTTTTTTTCCTTGATATAAACCGATCGATTTTAATATATTCCGTCCCACTGCTATTTCTTCTACAGGATCTCCGGTTATCGAAACCCGAAGGGTATCCCCAATTCCACTGAGCAATAAATAACCTAAACCTACTGAGGATTTCACTGCTGATGTACTAAGTATTCCAGCTTCTGTAATCCCTAAATGTACGGGATAATCATACTCCTGTGCAAATAATTCATAGGCTTCGATCGTAAAACGAACATCCGAGGATTTCATCGATATCACCATGTTATCAAAATTATTTTCTTCCAATAAATGAATATGTTGTTTGGCTGATTCTACCAATCCTTTTGGTGTAATCCCATTATTTTTTTCAAACATTTCTTTATCAAATGATCCAGCATTCACCCCAATCCGTATTGGAATATTTAAGTCTTTTGCCATCGCAACAATTTCTTGTACTTTTTGTTTTGATCCAATATTACCGGGGTTAATTCTTAGCTTATCAATCCCATTTTCCATTGATTTTAATGCCAATTGATAATCAAAATGAATATCTGCAACCAAAGGTAGTTTGCAATTTCTTGCAATTTCTTTTATCGCCTCTGCGGCTTCCATATCTGGTACTGCAACGCGTACAATCTCACATCCTGCCTCTTCTAATTGATTAATCTGGTTGATCGTCGCTTGAACATCCCGTGTATCTGTATTGGTCATTGATTGAATCGCAATCGGATTGTTTCCACCAATATTTAGATCTCCAATTTTTACGACACGTGTTTTTTTTCGTTTTTTAAACATCGTTCCTCCTACGAAACTATTCGGATAATATCATTCACTGCAATTAGAATTGCTAACGCTATTAATGCCATAAATCCAAAGAAATTAATTTTATTTTCTACTTCTGGGCTAAATTTTCGTCTGACAATCATTTCAACTAGAATCACAAATATCCGACCACCATCTAATGCTGGTAATGGCAAAAGATTAATAATACCCAGATTAACACTCAGTAGAGCTGTAAAAGCTAAAACAAGAAAAAATCCGCCATCCATATAGGTTTTAACCATCGTCACCATTCCTATTGGTCCTGCCACTTGATCAAGTCCAACTTGACCTGTAAAAAGCATTCCAAACGATTTGAAAATCAATCCTGCAAAATTATAGGTATTGATAAATGCTGCGCCAATCGCTTGAAAAAAATTAAGTTGACCCATTGATAATCCTATAATTAATAAACAGATCCAAGCAAAGATAATATTCATCCCTGCCCCTGCTGCTAAAATGAATAATTTTTGACCATTCGTTTTTCCTTCAAAACTTCTTTCGTCTGGAATAAATGATGGATCTTTGGGTTTTATCTTTCCATCCTCATCCATTTCAGGCTCTTCACCTTTCATTTTGCAAAACCCACCGATAGGGATTGCACGAATACTAAATAAGGTTTCTTTTCCTTGATGACTAAAAAGTTTTGGTCCCATACCAATTGCAAATTCTTCAACCAATACACCTGTTTTTTTTGCAGCTAAAAAATGGCCAAGTTCGTGAATAATCACTAAAACACAAATTATCGCCAATGTAATCAAAATTGTATATATATTCATTCTTTCTCCTATGCAACGTTCGCAGTAAGTGTTGCAAAAACATAAATTAATGGAATGATAAATAAAATACTATCAAACCGATCTAATATACCACCATGTCCTGGCAAAATATGTCCAAAATCTTTTATTCTCACTCTTCTTTTTATCATTGATGCTGTTAGATCACCACATTGACCTGCAATGCTTCCAATGATTCCAATACATCCGTAGAAATACCATGGTAACACAAAATTATAAAAGCTTCCTAAAATTACGCCATAAATTATCGTTATTCCTGATGCAGCAATGATTCCTCCAATTGCTCCTGTAACTGTTTTTTTAGGACTTATTTTAGGTGCTAAATGGCGTTTTCCAAAAGAACGTCCTGCAAAATATGCGGCAGTATCTGTTGAAAATGCAATAATAAAAATTAGCCATAAATAATACGATCCATTTTCAAGATTTTCAAATAAATATAAATAACCAAACATCACAGGAACGTAGATCAATCCTAGAAGCATTGCGCTGCCGCGTTGTATCCCAATATTTCCTGATAGTATTTCATAGGAAAAAATCGTAATAAAAATTAACAATATCATTGGCATCAAAAAATAATAATCCAACTTAATTGTAATTGAAATCGCACTTGCTAAAATCAACATAAAAATCGCGCTTATTTTTTTACGCAATTCTCTATCTCGATTAATTGCAAAGGTATACTCCAATACCCCCGCAAAAGTTAAAAAGCTTACGCCAAACACTAAAACAATGCCACCTTGACTTAATATGAAAAAAAGTAGAGGTAATCCAATAATTGCTGTCAATACGCGTGCACGCATTATACCCTCCTTGCCTTTTAGGCTTTTCCAAAGCGTCTATCCCGTTGCTGATAATCATTTATCAGTTGATAATAAGCTTTTTTATCAAAATCTGGCCAATACGTGTCAATGAAAAAGAATTCCGTATAAGCACTTTGCCAAAGCATAAAATTACTTAAACGATTTTCTCCACCTGTTCGAATTAAAATATCTGGATCGCACAACTCTTTGGTATAGAGTGCTTTTTGAATGCGTTCTTCTGTCACTTCTTCTGGTAAAACCCCCTCTGATATCAGGGTTTGTACTGCACGAACAATCTCATCGCGTCCACCATAATTAAGTGCTACATTAAAAATCAATCCCGTATTATTTTGCGTGATTTTCATCGCATTATCTGCAGCTTCTTGCACTTTCGGATAGAGTCCTTTTATATCACCAATCACTTGGATTCTAACATTATTTCGATTTAATTCAGTCACTTCTTTTTTAAAATATTCAACTGCAATTTTCATTAATCCATCGACTTCTTCTTTACTACGATTCCAATTTTCTGTGGAAAACGCATAAACTGTTAATATTTTAATCCCTGCATCTGAGGATGCTTTCACTATTTTTCTTAGTGTTTTCATTCCCTCATTATGTCCAAATAATCGCGGGCGGTTCTTTTTCTTTGCCCATCGTCCATTTCCATCCATAATAATTGCAATATGCTTAGGCAAATTTATTTCAGATAGTTGCTCTCCCATTCTTTACCTCAATTTCTTTTATTCAAATTCTTATTATAACCCTATTTTTTTACTTCTTTGATTATTATATGCTATTTTATAGAATTTGTAAATTCGTTGGTGAATGAATATCAATGAAAAACAAACGATTCTATTTTTATGAGATTTTTAAAAAAGAAAATCCTAAAA
>LGOV01004941.1_pt2 | contig 60467 bp, 56 predicted proteins | sample 469881 | NCBI WGS metagenome assembly LGOV01 (sample SAMN03857199, study PRJNA290197) | marine sediment metagenome | biome: marine cold seep biome; feature: cold seep; material: marine sediment; isolation source: sample #5579, elevator 3A push core 41 containing 12 cm of sediment... ...
GTACAGGCTACTGCTTGTTATTGTTGCCGTAGACACACACCACGATGTAACAATTGTCGGCACTACTTGATATCTTCGTAGATGAAATTATTATTTAAAGATTGAAAATTGAAAAAATGGGGTATAAAAAAGTAAAGGAAAAATACTAAGGAGGAAAAAAATGAATTGTTGTGAAAAAAATAATGAAGAGATTAAAGAAGAGTGTTGTTTAGGAAGTCATAAAGATAAAATAATTCCTTGCCTAATAGGAATTATAACAATGAATATTATCATTGCAAGTTGTATCTGTATCCATAAACATCATAAAGGAGTTTGTTATAAAAAAATGATGAGTGGGGAATAAAATAGAAAAAAAGCCTCAGACATAAAAATATGTTTGAGGCTTTTTTTTTGCAAAAATCAAAATTTATTCTAATAAACCGCCTTCGAGTTTAACATTATATTTATCTTTAAGTTTTTCAACTTTTCCAAGAAATGCTTTGTTTTGTTTTTCCTTTAAAAGATAACTTTTTGCATTGTCTTTTACGGTATCAAAAGGAATGGTTTGAGATTCTTTTTTGTCAGTCAATTTTATGATATGGTATCCAAATTGAGATTTCACAGGAACTTCAGTTAATTCATCAACTTTTAAAGCAAATGCTGCTGTTTCAAATTCGGGAACCATTTGACCAGCAGAGAAGTAGCTGAGATCTCCACCGTTGTCTTTTGATGGACAAACAGAGTATTCTTTAGCTGCATCTTCAAAAGATTTTCCAGCTTTAATTTCTGCAATAATATCAATTGCTTGTTGTTCAGCAGGAATAAGAATATGACTTGCTCGAACACTATCAGGGGCAATAAATTGCGTAGGGTTTTCATCATAAAACTTTTTAACGTCTTCATCAGGAATGGTTACATCCATCATAAATTGAGCGATCATGTGTGTTTTAAGAAGTTTTTCTTTAGCGTCTTTAACCATATTTTTGAAGGTCTCAGTTTCTTCGATTTTAGCTTCTTTTCCTTCTAAATAAAATAATTCTTGAGCGATAAGTTCTTCTAAAAGTTGACGACGACCTTCACGAGATGTAAATTGTTTCGCTTGTTCTTGAGGTAATTGTTTGATTAAGGCATCTAAATCCGTAGAATATATTGATTTACCTTCAACGGTTGCCATAAGAGTTTTTTCCATAATAAGAGTCTCCTTTATAATAGCTTTTAATTTTGTACACTAAAGATCATAGCTTGTAAGGTGATTTTTGTCAATATTTAGGTTGCAAAATGTTGGTTTTCATCAAAAAATGTTGTGAGAAACATCAAAAATGATCATTTTATTAATTTGTTTTTAATAATTGCTTATTTTCCATCAAGGGAAAAAGCAAAGAAAATGCGTAGGAATAGAATAAATGAGTTACTCTTAATAAAATATTAATAATCAATACTTTTCTTGACATGGATATGAAGAAAGGATAGAATAAACTAAATAGTTAGGTTAACACTAACTAATAATAGTCAGCAAGGTGGAAAGTATGTTGTGTAATAAAAATGAATTATTTCAAGCGTATCAGAAATTAATTGAAATGGAAGCAAAACTTCAAGAAAATGAAGTATGCGAATGTCAAGCACTGGGTATTACAGTAAAACAAGTTTATTATCTTAAGATTATTGACCAAAATCAACGTGTTACATTTAGTCAACTTGCACAAGAAACACAAAATTCAAAACCAACAATTAGTGAATTAATCAGTAAGTTTATTTCTATGGATTGTGTTTATAGGCAACAATCGGATGAAGATCGTCGGGTTTATTACATTTATTTAACCCCAAAAGGTCAATCAATTGCAAGAGCTCAAGAAAACACCCATGTTCAATTTATTGAGCATATTAGAAATAAATTAACAGAAGCTGAATTAAAAGAACTAATACGTTTATTAAACAAGATCCTTTAGCATAGTTTATGCGAGGAAAAGGAGAAAATTATGAATACATTAGAAATAAAAAATGCACCATTAATACCAATTACGGAAACCGTAATATATCCAGGGATTTCAAATCGAATTCTAGTAAATGAGGAAATTGGTAAAAATATAAAAGAGCTGATTGCAAAAGATAATACACAAGCGATCGGATTATCAACCAAAGACTATAAGGGACTTGTTCAATTAACCGCCGATTCTTTTTATCGAATTGGGGTGTTAATGACTTTTGATAGCATTCAAAAGTCGGATAAAGGTTATATAATTGATATTACAACGATCAATCGTGTGAAAGTTTCTGATTTCTCATTTGATGAAAAACAAATTACTGCGTCATATACTGTTCAAGAAGATAGTCATGATTTAACGAGTGATGAAGAATTGGAAATGATTGCGTATATTAAAGGACTAATAAAAGATCTTAGTCATAATTTCAAAGGAACAGAGTATTTCATTAGTATTATTAATGATTTAATGTCATTAGAAGAGATGATGGGTTATACGGTTCCAATGATGGGAATTCCATTGAAAAATAAACAAGCATTGTTAGAAATTGATTCAGCTAAGGAACGTTCCCTTCGATTTATTGATTATATTTTAAAAGAAAAAGATTCAGTGCATTTGCAACTTGAAATAAGCAAGAAATATTCTCACCAAAAAGATAAAACGTATCGCGAAGCAATGTTACGTGAGCAACTAAAGAATATTCAAACAGAACTTGGCGAAATGGAAGGTGATTTGGAAGAGGATATTAATTATCGAAAAAAAATTAAAGAATCAGATATGCCATCAGATATTAAAAAAATAGGATTAAAAGAAGTACGAAAGCTAGAAAATGCACCTCCAAATGGTGGCGAGAGCAATGTTATCATGAATTATCTTGATCTATTAATTGAATTGCCTTGGGTTAGCGAAAGTCATGATATTGATATTAATCATGCCCGAGAAGTATTAGATCATTATCATTTTGGAATTGATGATGTTAAAAAAAGAATTATTGAGCATTTGGCAGTGATGCAATTAAAAAAAGATAAACAAGGGTCAATATTATTATTAGTAGGACCTCCAGGCACTGGAAAAACGAGCCTAGGAAAAAGTATTGCTGAGGCACTCGATCGAAAATATGTACGGGCAAGTTTAGGTGGCATCCGAGATGAAGCTGAAATAAGAGGCCATCGCAAAACGTATTTGGGTGCAATGCCAGGACGAATTATTAAAGGAATAAATACTGCTGAAGCAAAAAATCCTGTATTTATTTTAGATGAAATTGATAAAATGGGGGTTTCCAATCAGGGAGATCCAGGATCGGCATTATTAGAAGTATTGGATCCAGAACAAAATTGTACCTTCTCAGATCATTATCTTGAAGTTCCTTATGATTTATCAGACGTATTTTTTATTGCGACAGCCAATGATTTAAGTACAATTCCAGGACCATTATTAGATCGAGCAGAAATCATTGAATTGTCAAGTTATACCAATGGTGAAAAGAAACGAATTGCAATTGACCATTTATTACCGAATGTATTAATCGAGCATGGATTAACAAAGGATATGCTAATAATTGATGATGATGCGATTGAAGCAATTATTGAAAATTATACGGCTGAAGCTGGGGTTCGTGGATTAACAAAAAAATTAGCTAAAATTGCACGCGTTACATCGGAAAAGATTGTTTCAAAAACTGAGGAATTGCCATATCGTGTTTCATTAGATAATTTAGGTGACGTGTTAGGAAATAAAACACGGCGTCATGAAAAAGCAGGTGAAAATAATAAGCCTGGTGTGGTGACAGGAATGGCATGGACCGCTGTTGGTGGAGAAATTTTATTTATTGAAGCAAGTTTAATGCCTGGTAGTGGTAAATTAACATTAACAGGTCAATTAGGAGACGTGATGAAAGAAAGTGCAACCATTGCAATGAGTCTTATTCGTTCGCGATTAGGAGAACTTATTAAAGGGTTTGATTTCTTTTCATATGATACACATATTCATGTACCATCAGGTTCTACACCAAAAGATGGACCATCGGCAGGTGTTGCTTTAACAACCGCATTGGCTTCACTTATTTTAGGAAAATGTGTGGATTCAAAATTGTCAATGACTGGTGAAATTACACTTAGTGGTCAAGTTCTTCCTGTTGGTGGAATAAAAGAAAAAGTAATTGCAGCCCATCGAAGTGGTATTACAAAAATACTACTTCCAAAAGAAAATGAAAAAGATGTTGAGGATATTCCAGAAGAAGTGCGAAGTATGTTAACTATTCAATATATTTCAAACATTGAAGAAGCACTGCAAGAAACACTAAACATTGAACTTCCAGAGTGCAAATTACTACTTAATAAACCAACTCAAAAATCAAATGTTCAGATAAATTAAAAAAAAATCAATAAAAAAGCCTTATCTTTTGATAAGGCCTTTTTTTGTCTTCGTATGATGAGAAAATAATTTATTATAATATTTGAATATTTTTATTGATGAAATTTTTTTGTGGCATGTTATACTATAGGTATGAAAATAAAAATGTTAAATTCAGATACAATAAATAAAATTGCAGCAGGGGAAGTGATTGTTCGTCCCGTTTCTGTGATTAAAGAATTGGTTGAAAATTCGATTGATGCGGGTTCAACGCGGATTACAATTGAAATTGAAGCAGGAGGAAAAAATTATTTAACGGTAAGAGACAATGGGTGTGGGATTGCCTACCAAGAAGTTTCACTTGCTTTTAAACGCCATGCTACAAGTAAACTCATCGTTATTGATGATTTAGAAACGATTGATTCGTTAGGATTTCGCGGTGAGGCATTATCAAGTGTTGCTGCAGTTTCACGAGTGGAAATAACAACCCGATTTGAAACAGAAGAAATTGGAAGTATCACGCGTCTTGAGGCTGGGAAATTTATCAATCAACGTGTTGCATCCTACGGAAAAGGGACTGAAATTAAAGTTTGGGATCTTTTCTTTAACACGCCAGCACGACGGAAACACTTGGAAAAAGAAAAAAAAGAAGAACGCTTAATTCGAGAATTAGTCGAAAAATTAGCACTATCAAATCCAACGATTAGTTTTGTTTTTACTTCAAATCAACGACAAATTTTTAATACTCCTGGATCAGGAAAGGTGTTGGATGTTATTGCAACGTTTTATGGACAAGATGTTACTTCAAAACTTATCGCAGTTAACTATGAGAATCAACCAATGAAAATAACGGGTTTTATCGGTGATTTATCAATGATGAGAAATCATCGAATGGACCAACTATTTTTTATGAATGCACGTTATATAAAAAGCCTAAGTTTATCCCAGAGTTTTGATGATGCCTATGACGGCTATACTATGATGCATAAACATCCTTTTGGAATTTTGTTTATTGAGCTTCCAGGTCGGATGTTGGATATTAATATTCATCCAGCAAAAACAGAAATCAAGATATTAAATGAGAGTTTAGTATTGCTTTTATTTAAGCAAGGGATTCGTGAAACCCTGAAGAATGCAAATTTAGTGGTAGATATTGGAAATATAACAGATAAAAAAAGTAGTGAAATGAATCACGAAAAAGTAATGATGAATGATCAGCCTCCGAATGGTGTTGCTTCGCAATTGAAAAATGAAAGCGTGACGTTGTTAGAAACGGCTTCACAAGAACAAATGATGCTCAAGGAATATTCAGAACCAAGTTATGATGAGGCGTGCAAACCAGAAATAATAATTAAAGATCATTTAAGTCAAGTGGAACCGATGATAAAGGAAAAACCAACGATTACGATTACAAAAGAAAATAATGGCATTTATGAGAACTGTGAAATAAAGTCTAATAGAAAAATAGAACGTCCTGATTTTACTAAAATGAAAATTATTGGACAATTATTTAATACATATCTCTTATTAGAAGGGGATAAAGTGATTTTCTTAATTGATCAACATGCGGCCCATGAAGCCTTTTTAACCCAACAATTAATGACTATTTTTAATAAAAATGAAAAAATGGTTAGACAGGGTCTTTTAGTTCCAATACCATTAAAAATTCGACCAAAAGATATGCAAAGAATTAAACAATCATTAGAAATGTATGAAGCGTTAGGATATGATTGTGACATTTTTGGAGAAGAGTCATTAATGATTCGAAGTGTACCAGTCCTCATGGGAGAACCACAAACAAGTCAATGGTTAAACGAATTGATTAGTAATGAATCAATGGTATTTGAAGGAAATGAGATGCATACAGTAAAGAATAGAGATAAAATTATTCAAATGGCGTGTAAAGCTGCGATTAAGGGAGGGCAAGACTTAACGATTATTGAAATCAAACAATTGTTGAAGGATTTAATGAGTCTTGATAATCCATTTACCTGTCCTCATGGTCGACCAATTATTTCTAAGCTTAGAGAATATGAACTCATGAAATTATTTAAACGGGTGGTATAAGAATGAAGGAAGATAAAAAGTCAAAGGTATTGGTTTTAGTTGGTCCTACCGCGAGTGGGAAAACGGCTCTAAGTGTTGCCTTAGCAAAAGCATTAAATGGAGAGATCATTTCAGCGGATTCTATGCAGATTTATAAGTATATGAAAATTGGAACAGCAAAGGTAAAACAATCAGAAATGGAAGGTATACCCCATCATTTAGTGGATTTTGTATTACCTGATGATGAATACAGTGTTGCAAAATTCAAAGATGATGCATTAAAATGTATTGAGGAGATCATAAAGCGTGGTAAAATTCCTATAATAGTTGGTGGAACAGGACTTTATATTAATGGATTAACATTACCTTGGAGTTTTCGAGAAAAAGATGAGGATGAAGAAATTCGTTGGCGATTAGCAGCAGAAGCGGAAATGTTAGGTGTCGAAGCACTGCATCAACGATTAAAAGAAATTGATCCAGAAACAGCGAAAATTGTCCATCCCAATAATGTGAAGCGCGTTATTCGAGCTTTAGAAATATTTGAAACAACAGGAAAACCAAAATCATATTTTGATAAAAAAGCCAGTACAGATGAGATGCCATATGATTATGAACTAATTGGATTATACTGGCCAAGAGAAATTTTATACCAACGGATTAATCAACGGGTCGATCAGATGATTGATGATGGACTTATCGAAGAAACAGAAGATTTACTTGATAGGGGTTATGAATGGAGCTTAACAGCGTTACAGGCAATTGGATATAAAGAACTAAAACCATATTTAAATGGGGAGGTTTCAAAAGAAGAAGCGTGTGATCGATTAAGACGTGATACTCGGCATTTTGCAAAACGTCAATTAACGTGGTTTAGAAAAGATAAACGGATTCATTGGATTGATATGGATTTAGATCTTAACCAAGAGACAATTGTAAATGAGTGTATTAAAATTTTCGAAAACAAATAAGTGAAATAATGGTGAATAATTTTTGGGTATGTTTTCATTTCAAAGAAATAAGTTTTGAAAATTGCTTAGAAATTTTGAAATAATTCACATAAAATAATTCACATAAAAAAATAGACAGAATGAAAGCGAGAATTAATTTTTGGAAAAGAAGAAAAAGATAAAAATTTTTTTAGAAGAAGAGTTAAAGATTAGTTCCAAAGTGATTGATTATGTCGATCAAATTGAGAATGAGATTCATGATTCATTAGAAGAATTAAATTTAATGGGTGAATTTCATCAATATCGTGTGATTAAAGCGATGCAAAAAGCAGGCTTAAGTGAACGCCATTTTTCAGTAGCAACAGGTTATGGCTATGATGATTTAGGCAGAGAAATTGTAGAAAAAATCTATGCTGATGTTTTTGGAGCAGAAGATGCTTTGGTGCGTCCACATATTTCATCAGGGACACATGCTATTTCATTGGCATTATATGGGGTTTTAAGACCGGGAGATCATTTATTAGCGATAACTGGAGCACCGTATGATACTATCCAAACAGTTATTGGATTAAGTGATCAATGTATTGGTCATGGAACATTAATGGAATTTGGTGTAGAATATAATCAAATTGAATTAAAAAAAGACGGATCATTTGATGAAGAAGCAATATTAAAAGAAATACAACCCAATACAAAGATGATTTATATACAACGTTCAACAGGATACAGTTGGCGACAAGCTGTTACAATTGATGCAATGAAAAACGTGATTGAAAAAATAAAAAATAGTCATCCCAATATCATTGTTTTTGTTGATAATTGTTATGGTGAATTTTTAGATTCTTGCGAGCCAATATCAATTGGTGCTGATTTAATAGCAGGATCGTTAATAAAAAATCCAGGGGGAGGACTTGCTCCAACTGGAGGATATGTTGCGGGACGATCTGATTTGGTATATTTAGCAGCTTGCCGTTTGTCAGCGCCAGGTGTAGCAAGAGAAACAGGTGCAACCTTAGGGATCAATCGTACGTTTTTGCAGGGACTATTTTTAGCACCAACAATTGTATCCCAAGCCCTTAAATCAGCAGTATTAGTAGCAGCATGTTATGAAAAAATAGGATATGATGTTTGTCCAGGAGTAAAAGATTATCGGAGTGATATTATTCAGAGCATACGTTTAGGAACCAAAGAAGCTGTTTGTGTATTTTGTAAGGCGATACAAGAAGCAGCGCCAGTCGATAGTCATGTAACCCCAGAACCATGGGAAATGCCGGGTTACGAAGATCCAATTATAATGGCAGCTGGTGCATTTATTCAGGGATCTTCGATTGAACTTTCCGCTGATGCACCAATTCGAGAACCATATATTGTTTATTTCCAAGGGGGATTGACCCATTATCATGGGAAACTAGGATTAATGTTGAGTTTGCAAAGGCTTTTAGATCAAGATATGATTAGATTATAATTTTAAGGGAATGAAATAAGTATTAAATAAAAATAAAGTAAGAAAGGATTTTTTATGATTACAAAAGAAATGATTGAACGAATCAACGAATTGGCAAATAAAAAAAAGGTGATCGGATTAGAAGAGGATGAGCTCGAGGAGCAATTAGCACTTCGAGCAGTCTATCTGGAATCTTTTCGAAAAAATTTTCGTGAACAATTGGATGGAATTGAAATTGTTGATGACGATAAAAATGAGTTTTCAAATGAAAAAGGAGAGAATAACATGAAAAAAGATAAAGCAAACCTAGGCTATGATAATGCGGAAGCATTGGGAGAATTAACTGAAGAAAAAAAATCAGAAAAAGATGAAAGCATTAGTGGCGTTAATAGTGGATATGATGAAGCTGGTGTTTTAGAAGAAGAAAATAAAGAAGAGCAACATGATTTTATGGGTGATTCTAGCCACAAAAAATAAGATAAGCATAAGTAAGGAGCGATTAATAGATGATTAACGCAGATAAAGAAAAAAGTACAGGAACGGTATTGCAAGAACAGTTAACTAAAACATGGGAAAATGCATGGAAAACATTAAATAATCAAGAAAAACAAGAGTTAAGTAAAATGAGTAATGACTATTTAGATTATCTTAGCAATGGAAAGACAGAACGCCAGTGTGCTAATATTAGTATAGAAATGGCAGAAAAAAAAGGATTTAAGCCAATAGAAGAGTATGTTAAAATTGGAAAAATTGGATGCGGCGATAAAATTTATGGTATTCATAAGAAAAAAGCTCTTGTATTATTTATTGTGGGATCAGAACCAATTGAAAAAGGGATGGCAATTATTGGTGCACATATTGATTCACCACGTTTGGATTTAAAACCAATACCATTATATGAAAGTAATGATATGGCATTTTTAAAAACCCATTATTATGGTGGGATTAAAAAGTACCATTGGGTGACGATTCCATTAGCTTTACATGGAACTGTGATTAAAAAAAATGGCGAAAGCATTGATATTTCAATTGGAGAAGATTTAAAGGATCCTGTTTTTTGTATTACAGACTTATTACCACATCTTTCTCAAGAACAAAATACTAAGAAAATGAATGAAGGAATTACAGGAGAAGGTTTAAATCTTATTATTGGAAGTGAACCTTATCCAGAAAAAGATATTAAAGAAGGCGTAAAACTTAATATTTTAAAGATCCTTTTTGAAAAGTATGGCATGATTGAAGAAGATTTTGCAACAGCAGAATTGGAGGTCGTTCCAGCGGGAAGAGCTCGAAATGTCGGTTTTGATGAAAGCTTAATTGGTGGTTATGGTCAAGATGATCGAATTTGTGCATTTACAGCTTTAAATGCGATAATTAATCAAGAAAAACCCAAAAGAACAATTTGTGTTATTTTAGCTGATAAAGAAGAAATTGGAAGTGTTGGTAACACAGGGATGCAATCAAAATTTTTTGAAAATATGGTGGCGGAATTAGTTGATTTACTCAGTGTTGAAAAACCAGAATTGACGATAAGACGTTGTTTAATGAATTCTGAAATGTTATCAGCAGATGTAACAGCTGGTCTTGATCCGAATTTTGAAGGAACGCATGATAAATACAATGCACCATATATTGGAAAAGGAATTGTATTGTCAAAATATGGTGGGTCACGTGGAAAATCAGGTTCAAATGATGCGCATGCTGAATTTATGGGGAAAATGCGACAAACGATGAATTCAGAAGGTATTGTTTGGCAAATGGGTGAGCTTGGTCGTGTTGATCTTGGTGGTGGTGGAACAATCGCATATATTTTAGCAGAATATGGAATGGATGTTTTAGATTGTGGGCCAGCCTTGCTAAGTATGCACTCACCTTTTGAAATTGCTTCAAAAGTAGATTTGTATATGTGCTATAAAGGATATAAGGCATTTTTAAATTAGAAAAACATAAAAATGAGATACAAGATTGTATATCTATGAGCCTGATTAATCGAATGAAATGAATAAATAGAGAAACTTGTACTAAAAAATATACTTTTAGTACAAGTTTTTTTCAGGATTTAATTTACTACGATAACTAGAGTATTATTTTAAACAAATTTAATGGTATATATAGAAAAAAAAACGGATTTATGTTATGATACAACTCATATATACAAGTATACAGTTGCTTTTGTATAAAAAATCTTAATTAAGGGGTGTTTAACTTTATATGAATGTAAAACATGGAACCTTTAAGGGGGGAATCCACCCACCCTACGGGAAGGAAAGTACTGCTCAAGTACCTTTGGGTTTTGGACCGATGCCTGATACAGTGACGATACCAATGTCGCTGCATATTGGTGCACCTTGTACACCAATTGTAAAAAAAGGTGATCAAATTTTTCTTGGACAAAAAATTGGAGAAGCAAATGGTTTTGTTTCAGCACCAATACATGCAAGTGTATCTGGAAAAGTTAAGGCTGTTGAGGAAAGACCGCATCCTAACGGAAACCACGTCATGGCAGTGGTTATTGAGTCAGATGGTTTGGATACCGTCGACCCGAGTATAAAATCGTATGGTTCAGTGGAAGAAATGGATGCAAATGCCATTAAAAAAATGGTGGTAGATGCAGGGATTGTAGGGCTTGGAGGGGCAACATTTCCAACACATGTAAAATTGGCAATACCTCCTGATAAAAAAGTCGATTGTGTTATATTAAATGGAGCAGAATGTGAACCTTATTTAACAGCAGATCATCACTTAATGCTAGCCTATCCTGAAAAGGTTGTCATGGGCTTGAAAATTGCGATGAAATCGGTTGGTGTTCAAAAAGGTTTTATTGGTGTTGAAGATAATAAAGAAGAGGCGATTGAAGCTTTAGTCAAAGCAATTGGTACTGATACAAGTATGGAAGTGTATGCATTACATACGAAATATCCCCAAGGTGCTGAAAAACAATTAATTGCGGCCATTACAGGTCGAGAAGTTCCGTCAGGGGGATTACCTGCTGATGCTGGAGTAGTGGTAATGAATGTTGGAACGGCTGCACAAGTTGCAGAAACCATGAAAACAGGGATGCCATTATATAAACGAATCTTAACATGTACAGGGGATGCTATAAAAAATCCACAAACATTAGAAATTCGTGTTGGGGTTTCATTAGAATCGGTGATTAACCAATGTGGTGGATTTTCGGCGGATCCTAAAAAAGTAATTATGGGTGGTCCAATGATGGGTGTGACTCAATTTGGAATTAATGTACCTGTAATGAAAGGGACATCGGGGATTTTATGTATCACAAAAGAAACAGCTGAAATTCCATTACCATCGAATTGTATTCATTGTGGAAAATGTTTATCAGTGTGTCCAATTCATTTACAACCACTTTATTTAGCGGAATATTCTTTAAAAAACAATTGGGAAAAATGTGAAGCAAATAATATAATGGATTGTATTGAATGTGGAAGTTGTTCTTATATTTGCCCAGCAAAAAGAACACTTGTTTCTTCTATTCGTGTGGCTAAACGAGAAATAATAGCCAATAGAAGAAAAGGAAAGTAGGAGGAGTATAGATGAATGAATTAAATCTTACCGTGTCTTCATCCCCTCATATTCGTGCAAAGCATTCCACTGCTAGTATTATGCGTAATGTTATTATTGCTTTACTACCAGCGTTGGCAGTATCAGGATATGTTTTTGGAGTATGGGCATTAGCCTTAGTGGCCATTTGTATAATTTCTTCAATGCTTACAGAAGCAATTATTCAAAAATTATTGAAAAAACCAGTAACAATTAATGACTGGAGTGCAGTTGTTACGGGCATGTTGTTGGCCTTTAATTTACCAATTAATGCACCTTGGTGGATTGCAGTCGTTGGTTCAGTATTTGCTATTGCGATTGTAAAACAATGTTTTGGTGGTTTAGGACAAAACTTTATGAATCCAGCGTTGGCAGCGCGTGCATTTTTAATTGCATCTTGGCCAACTCGAATGACAAGTACTGCTTTTATTCCAGTATCAGATACAGTTACAACAGCAACACCACTTGCTTTATTAAAAGCAGGTGAGTTAGCAAGTGTGCCAACGACTTTAGATTTGTTTTTAGGAACAAATGGAGTATATGGTTGTATTGGAGAAATATCGGCACTGGCATTAATTATTGGTGGACTATATCTTATTTATAAAGGAATTATTAGCTGGAGAATTCCAGTGATTTATATTGTTACGGTTGCTATTTTTGCATTATTGCTTGGACAAGATCCATTGGTTCATATTTTTTCTGGTGGTTTAATGTTAGGGGCTTTCTTCATGGCAACTGATTACGCATCATCACCAGTAACACCTAAGGGTCAAATTGCTTACGCAATTGGATGTGGTTTGTTAACTATTATTATTCGTGTATATGGTGGATACCCAGAAGGGGTTTCTTACTCAATTCTTCTTATGAATGTTGCAACACCGCTTATTGAACGATTTACTAAAAATCGAATCTATGGTGTTACGAAGAAGAAAAAGGAGGTAAAGGCATAATGGCGAACGAAAAAAAAATAGATTGGAAAAATGTATTTAAGCTTGGCTTGATCCTATTCACAATTTCAGCAGTAGCTGCATGTTGTTTAGCTTTTACTAACTATGTTACAGCTGGAACAATTGAAGAAATGAATTTAAAAACAAACAAGGTTGCTCGACAAGAAGTTCTTTCAGAAGCAACTGATTTTGAAGAAGTTGCAATGGATGATTTATTAGCAATTGGTTCAGAAATTGGACTTGAAAATCCAGAAGAACTGTTAGAAGCATACATTGGAATGAATAATGGTGCGATTGTTGGATACACGGTTAAAACAGGTCCAGAAACTGGATTTGGTGGAGAAGTTCAAGTCCTTACAGGAGTTGATTCAGAAGGTGTTATTACGGGAATTACGATTCTTAAACATAATGAAACACCAGGGTTAGGTGCTAATGCAACCTTACCTTCGTTTAAAGATCAATTTGTGGGGAAATCCGCATTAGAAGATGTAACCGTAGTAAAAAGTGGCCCTGAAGAAGGAAATTCGATTCAGGCAATTACTGGTGCTACAATTACCTCATCCGCAGTTGTAGATGGTGTTAATATGGCAAATCAAGTTTATCAGATTTTGTCGAAATAGGAGGGGAAAGTAAAAATGAATTTTGGAAAGAATTTAACAAGAGGTATTATACGAGAAAATCCGATCTTTGTACTCTTACTTGGAATGTGTCCAACCCTTGCGGTTACGACATCAGCCATTAATGGTATGGGGATGGGATTAGCAACGTGTGTGGTACTAATCTGTTCAAATGTTGTTATCTCAGCAATGAGAAAAATGATTCCAGATAATATTAGAATCCCTGCTTTTATTGTCATTATTGCATCTTTTGTAACGATTGTTGGGATGTTAATGAAAGCATATGTGCCTGTTTTAGATGCAGCACTGGGGTTGTTTATTCCATTGATTGTAGTAAATTGTATTATACTAGGTCGAGCAGAAGCCTTTGCATTCTCTAATGGGGTTGTAGATTCATTTGCTGATGGTCTGGGTATGGGGCTTGGTTTTACATTGTCGCTTACTATTTTAGGAGCTGTTCGTGAGATTCTTGGTGCTGGAAGTATTTTTGGTTTTAATATCTTCGAAACACTTAATATTGCTTATGAACCTGTATTATTAATGATCCTTCCTCCTGGGGCGTTTTTAACCCTTGGTCTTATGATTGGCCTCATTAATTGGAAATCTAAGAAGAAGGCATAGGAGGAGAGATTAATGAATTTAATATTTATTTTGATTAGTGCAATCTTTGTAAACAACTTTGTACTATCACGATTCTTGGGGATTTGTCCGTTTTTAGGAGTATCAAAACAAGTTGAAACAGCAACAGGTATGGGCGTTGCCGTTACGTTTGTTATGGCGTTGGCATCGGCGATTACATATGTGGTTCAGTATGCTATTCTTGATCCATTAAATCTCGGTTATCTACAAACAATTGTATTTATTTTAGTAATTGCTACATTAGTTCAATTAGTTGAGATGATTATTCATAAAATGAGCCCATCATTGTATCAAGCATTGGGTGTGTTTTTACCATTAATTACAACAAATTGTGCGGTACTTGGAGTGGCTCTTTTAAATATTCAATATGGATATAATTTTATTGAAACAGTATTTCATGGTATCGGAGCAGCATTAGGATTTACATTAGCAATTGTATTGTTTGCAGGGATTCGTGAACGACTTGAAGTATCATCTGTACCAAAAGCTTTGGAAGGATTTCCAATAGCGTTGTTAACTGCCGGTTTAATGGCAATTGCATTTTTGGGATTCTCCGGAATGAAACTAGGTTAGGAGGATATGGAAATGTTAAATGCGATTTTAGTTCCAGTGATCATGCTGGGTATATTTGGTTTAGTTTTTGGAATCGGTCTTGCGGTTGCAGCTAAAGTATTTGAAGTAGAAGTTGATGAGCGCGTACCGTTGGTAAGAGAAGCATTACCTGGTGCGAACTGTGGTGGATGTGGTCTTCCTGGTTGTGATGCTTTTGCAAATGCAGTTGTTAATGGAGAAGTACCGATTGATGGATGTCCAGTTGGAGGTGCGGATGCAGCTGCAGCCATTGCGACAATAATGGGGTTAGAAGCAAGTACATCAGAAAAAAAAGTAGCGACAGTATTGTGTCAAGGTACCTGTGAATCAGCACCGAAACGTGCTGAATATTATGGAGAAATGGATTGTCGTGAAGCAATGATTGCTTCAGGTGGTTCAAAAGATTGTCGTTATGGTTGTATGGGTTATGGAACCTGTGTAGCAGTTTGCCCATTTGATGCGATTGTAATGGGCGATGACGGACTTCCAAAAGTAGATCCTGAAAAGTGCACAGCGTGCGGAAAATGTGTTGATGCATGTCCAAAATCAGTAATGGCATTAGTACCAGCCAAACAGGATGTTATTGTAAAATGTAACAATTTAGATCGTGGTAAAATTGCACGATTATCGTGTAGTACAGCTTGTATTGGATGTGGTGCGTGTGTAAAAGTATGTAATTTTGATGCGATTACCGTTGAAAATAATTGTGCAGTAATTGATTATGATAAATGTCGAGAATGTTATGAATGTGTCGAAAAATGTCCAATGAATTGTATTTCAGGTGATATTGAATATGGTAAATCATTGGCATATATCATTGAAGAAAATTGTATTGGTTGTGGAATATGTGCGAAAAATTGTCCTGTCAATGCGATTTCTGGAGAAATAAAAAAACCACCATATGTGATTGATCATGATATGTGTATTGGTTGTGGTATTTGTTTTGAAAAATGTCGTAAAGGTGCAATTGATATTCGATTTAATAAAGTTAAATAAAAAATCACCTCAAATCANNTGATTTGAGGTGATTTTTTATTTTTTGTGATAATAAGTAGAATTTATGTAATTTATTAATGAGAAATTTAGAAAACTGGTGTAAAATATCACAGTAATCTGTTAAAATAATATAAGTGATTGTTTTAGGAGGTTTCAATGAATCAGAATACAGAATATCACGTATGCATCAAAGAAATGCCTGAAGATGATCGACCTCAAGAAAAGATGATTCATTTTGGTGCGGGTTGTTTAAGTAATGCCGAATTGATTGGAATTATTATTCGAACTGGAAATCGAAATGCAACAGCTGTAGAAGTTGGTCGTCAAGTTTTAAAATATTTTGAAAATGATTTATCACAATTTTATGATATGGATATTTTAGAATTAGAAAGAAATAAAGAGTTAAGTGGCATTGGGCATGTAAAAGCATGCCAAATAAAAGCAGCTATTGAATTAGGAATGCGTGTTCATCAAAAAAATCCTGTTGAAGTAAAGATTACATCACCTCAAAATATTGCTGATTTATTAATGGATACGATGCAATTTTTAAAACAAGAAGCGTTTAAAATCATTTTGTTGGACACAAAAAATAAAGTGATAAAAATTGAAAATATTAGTTTAGGAATTTTAAATGCATCATTAGTTCATCCAAGGGAAGTTTTTGTAAAAGCGATTAAACAACATTCAGCAAGTATTGTTTTAGTTCATAATCATCCTTCAGGGGATCCAACACCAAGTGATGAAGATAAAAATATTACAAAAAGATTAGTTAAAGCAGGTGAATTATTAGGAATACCTGTACTTGATCATATTATTATCGGAAACGATAAATTTATTAGTCTTAAGCAAGAAAAGGTTTTTTGAGTTTTAGAGCAGTATAGAAATAATAAATTAATGATTGTATTTATTAAGAAAAGAATACCAAACAATTAATTTTGCAAAATTAGGAGGAAGTATTATAGGATTAGAATATATCTATGAAATACGAGAAGAACATGAATTAACAGTACGAAAAGAATTGGTAAATGAATACAATTATTCAAGTCGCTTAATCCGTGAAATTAAGCGTGAGGGTAAAATAAGTTTAAATAATAAAGCATGTTTTCTTGGGGATTATATCAATAAAGGTGATTGTGTAAAAATAACGATGCCCCATGAAAATATTGATGGGATATCAGTATTTGGAGAATTAGATGTTGTATATGAAGATGAGGAAATTCTCGTTGTGAATAAGCCACCTTTTTGTGTAACACATCCTTCCAAAAGTCACCAGATGGATACATTATCAAATTATATTAGTTATTATTGGGAAAAGTCAAACTTTTCTGGTAAAATTCGATTTATTAACCGACTTGATCGTGATACCACAGGATTAGTAGCAATTGCTAAAAATAAATATGTTCATCATTATGTTCAAAAGCAAATGAACGAAAATAAGGTGGAAAAAATTTATCATGCGTTTGTTCATGGTAAATTGCCTCAAAATAGTGGGACAATTAATGAACCAATTGGTCAAGAATATGAAGACAGCATTCAACGTAGTGTTACAGAAAAAGGAAAGCCTTCTATTACGCATTATCAGGTTATTAAAGAATATGACAATGCTTCATTGGTTGAACTTAAATTAGAAACGGGGAGAACACATCAAATTAGAGTTCATATGTATTATATTGGAAATCCGATTATTGGGGATCCATTATATCATCGGGATCATCAAAATAATTATGGAATGGAAAGACAAGCATTGCACGCAATAAGTCTTTCTTTGTCTGTGCCAAGTAAAGGGAATTTAAATTTAGAAGCAAGTTATTATAATGACTTAGATAAACTTAGGGAAAATCTTGAATATTACGAAGAGAAAAAGGTGGTTAAATGAAAAAGAGTCAAATAAAAGGGATGAAAAAACGTAAGAAAAAAAACCATATTGCGTTAAAAATAGTAGTGGTATTATTAATTTTATCAATTCTTGGAGTTGGGGTCCTTTATTCAATCTATGCGGCAAATCGTGTTGATATTTCGGATTATCAATATCAAGCAAAGGATAAAACAGAAATATATTCGTCGGATAATGTATTGATTGCAGAATTGTATATTAAAAACAGAACAAATGTAACCATCGATCAGATTCCAGAGACTTTGCAACAAGCGTTAATTGCAACAGAAGATTCTAGGTTTTATAAACATTCAGGAATCGACTTGTATGGGATTGCACGGGCAACTGTAAGTAATATTGTGAGTAAGGGTAATGGTGGAGGAGCAAGTACAATTACCCAGCAATTATCACGTTTATTATTCTTGCCAGATATAGCAACAGAACAAAATATTAGCCAAACAATTACACGAAAATTAAAAGAAATTTCAATTGCATTACAATTAGAAGAAAAGTATTCTAAAGCACAAATTCTAGAAATGTATTTTAATGAATATTATTTTGGATCCAGTGCCTATGGAATTGAAGAAGCAGCACGCACCTATTTTAATAAAAGTATATCAGAGGTAAACTTGGCAGAATCAGCAATGTTAGCAGGTTTACCACAGGCACCGAGTGCCTATGCTCCCAATTCAAATTTTGAAGCGGCAAAAGATCGGCAACTTCAAGTTTTAGAACGAATGGTAAAAGAAGAATATATTACCCAAGAAGAATCTGATGCAGCCGCAGCAACGGAAATTATCATCAGAGATCCAGCAACGATTAATAATGATGATCAAATTGTTGATGGTTACGAAGCATTTGTATCAAGAGCATTAAATGAATATGCATCAACACGAGCTTCGGCTGTCATGCAAGAACGGGGAATAACGGAAGATCAAGCAATTAGCTATATTAAAGAAAATATTGCTAGTGGCGGGTATCGAATGTATACGACAGTAAATTCCACTTGTCAAATGGATGCGATTGATAGTTTAGTAGATGGTCTTGATAATTATGGAATGTATGATGAAACCGGGAGTATTGTTACAGTCGATCTAGATGGAAGTGTGATGGCCTATTATGGTGGGAACACCCAAATTGATATGGCAAATACTCAGAGACAACCGGGTTCCAATATAAAACCATTGTTTTACGCAGCAGCGATGGATAAAGGGCTAATCTCACCATCAACATTAATTTTAGATGCGTATACTGATTTTGGAGGTTATGCACCACGCAATTATGGAGGCGGCTATCATGGGTTAGTAACCGTACGAGATGCTTTAGTTTATTCGTATAATATTCCAGCAGTAAAAGTATATGATGAAATTGGGCCACAAGCAGCGGTATCGTTTATGCAACAAATGGGAATATCAACCTTTGAAGATACGGATTATAATTTAGCAGTCGCCCTTGGAGGAATGACCTATGGCATTAAGCCTTATGAAATGGCGGCGGCATTTAATACTTTTAATAATGCGGGTGTTTACAATGAACCTTATTTTGTTACTAAAATTGAACAAACAAATGGTGAAGAAATTTATAATAAAGATCAAGGGGATTTAATTACACGAAAAGTTATGTCTGATACAACAGCAACAAATATGATGAGTATTCTTACGGATGAAGTGTCTTATGGTACAGGAAGTGGTGCGTCACAGATTTACCCAACGGCTGGTAAAACAGGCACGACACATGATGAAAAAGATTTATGGTTTACAGGAATAACAGGAAATTTAACTACAACCGTATGGTTAGGCAGTCCTGATAATTATGTTGTTGGGGGCGGAAGCTATATGGCAGCCCATATTTATGGGAGTTATTTAAGACAAGTTATCAATGCTGATTTAGTAAGTACACCGTATATTGATCGAACATCAAATGAAGGGGGGAAGGTAACAGTCAAAAGCCTTGATCCAAATTATGTTGAACCCAAAAAAGAAGAAGTAAAAGAAGAAGAGAAAAAAGTCGATCCAGTTGAGCCAGTAGAGCCAGAACCAAAACCAGAACCAAAACCAGAACCAGAACCAACACCTCCAGAACCAGAGCCAACACCTCCAGAACCAGAGCCAACACCTCCAGATCCAGAGCCAACACCTCCAGAACCAGAGCCAACACCTCCTGATCCAAGTATTACAACTGAAGTAATTTGAAAGGAATAATAGAGAGTGAAAAATGATTATTAGAAAAAACAACCTTAGAATTGAAAAAAAAGAAAATATGCGTGGTGGAATTGGTAGTCCAGAGGTTATTCATATCAGTGAAAAAGATATTCTTGGTAGTAATAGTCGAATGTATTCCAAAATTATCATGAAACCAGGGGATTTAATTGGTTACCATCAGCATGTTGGGGAACAAGAAATATTTTATTTTTTAAGTGGGGAAGGGATGGTAAAAGATAATCAGACTGAAAGTAAAATTGGTCCAGGAGATGTTGTGATTACACCTGATGGAAGTTTTCATAGTATTGAAAATACTGGTTTAAAGGATTTAGAGTTTATGGCATTGATTCTTAGTACCAATTAATGATTAATAAGAAAATTGATGAAGTATTAGCCACATTAGAAGGCCTTTATGGTCAAGAAAAATGTGGCTTGATTTTTAATTCGCCATTTGAATTATTAATTGCAACCATTTTATCGGCTCAATGTACAGATGTAAGAGTAAATATTGTGACACAAGAATTGTACAAAGAATACAATACACCTCAATTGATTCTCTTGTTAGGCGAAAAAGGACTAAAAGAAAAAATTAAAACATGTGGATTATCAAATACAAAAACAAAGAATATTATTTTAACATGCTACCGATTATTAGAGGAATATGGGGGGGAGGTACCAAAGGAAATGGAAGCATTACTAACACTTAATGGTGTTGGACGAAAGACTGCTAATGTTGTGATGAGTAATGCCTATGACATACCTGCAATTGCGGTGGATACTCATGTTTTTCGAGTATCTAAACGTATTGGTCTTGCAAAAGGAAAAACAGTTTTAGAAGTGGAAAAAGAATTAATGAGTACGATTCCAATGGAGAAGTGGTCATCTGCCCATCATTGGTTAATTTGGCACGGGAGAAAATGTTGTGTTGCAAGGAATCCAAAGTGTGAATCATGTGAATTAAATAAAATATGCGAAAATGCAAAGAAAAATATAAAAGATACATAATACAAAATACAATTATTTCTTGTAATTTCCTTAAGAATAGTTTATGATAGTTTTAATAATAAACTAACATAAAGGAAGGAAAGAAAAAAAATGAAAAAAAGGATTTTTAGTGTATTACTTGTAGGAATGTTTGTTGTGTCATTATTTACTTTTGCTGGTTGTTCATCATCTGGAACAGATGAAAATACAATTAAGCTTGGGTTTATTGGACCAAAAACTGGCGATGCTGCAATTTATGGAACGTCAGCAGAAGCCGGTGCAATGTTAGCAGTTGATGAAATTAATGCTAATGGAGGGATTAATGATAAACAAATCGAACTGATTGCATATGATACAAAGGCAGATCAAACAGAAGCAGTGAATGCATATAATCGTCTACGAGATCAAGATGGTATTGTTGCGCTTATTGGTGGAACATTAAGTGGTGAAACTTTAGCAATGAAAGATATCATGCTTCAGGATAATATGCCTGTTTTAACACCTACAGCAACGGCTGTTGATGTAACAGTAGATGCACCAAATGTATTTCGGGCATGCTTTTTAGATGATTATCAAGGAGAAGCTGCAGCAAATTTTGCAGTTGATTCATTAGGTAGTAAAACGGCAGCTTTATTAATTGGAGTCGGAAATCCATATTCTGAAGGTGTGAGTGCAGCTTTTGAAAAAGCTTTTGTTGCAAAAGGTGGCTCAATCCTAGGAACAGAATCATACGGGATGACGGATAAAGATTTTAGTGCTCAGTTAACTAAAATCAAAGATTTGAATCCTGAAGTAATTTTTGTTCCTGATTATGTACAAACCGTTGGTCCTATTCTTCAAAAAGCAAAAGAAATGGGAATTACAGCAACATTTGTTGGAGCAGATGGTTGGGATGGCGTACAAGTAGAATATGCTGATGCTGCCCAAGGTAATTATTTTACAAACCATTATGCAGCAGATTCACCATCTGAAACGGTACAGAATTTTATAAAAGCATATGAAGTAGCCAATGATTCAGTTCCTAATTCTTTTTCAGCTTTAGGATATGATGCAGTGTATACTATGGCAGCTGCAATTGAAACAGCTGGTTCAACAGAAGCAGATGCGATTATTACTGCTTTGGGATCAACAGAACATCTAGGGGTTACTGGAAACTTGAAATTTGATGCCAATGGGGATCCAAAAGACAAAGAAGTTACGATCATTAAAATTGATGGTGGTGAACTTAAATTTGAAACATTAGTAGTTAATAATTAGAAATTTGTATTAAATTTCATAGTGTAAAAAATACAGGGGATATAGAAGAGATCCATCTCTTCTATATCCATTTTATTATTGTAGAAGGAGGAAAAATTGTGAATTTATTTCTGCAACAGCTAATTAACGGGCTAAATGTAGGTAGTATCTATGCGCTAATAGCAATAGGATATACAATGGTTTACGGAATTATAAAACTAATTAACTTTGCTCATGGTGAAATTATGATGTTTGGAGCTTATTTTGCGTTTATTGCAATTACGAGTTTGCAAATGCCAGTATGGGTGGTATTAATATTAACAATGGCAATTATGGCAGTGGTTGGGGTAGTGATTGAATTTGTAGCCTATCGACCATTACGGAATGCACCAAGACTTTCAGCACTCATTACAGCTATTGGTGTGAGTTTGTTTTTACAAAATCTTGCATTAATTATATTTAAGCCACAACCAAAAGTTATGCCAAAAATATTTCCGGAAATGATGATTCATATTGGTGGAATAGATATTAGCTCGACAACCGTGATTACAATTGTTTTATCGTTAATTTTCATGGTTTTATTGGATTTATTTATTAGAAAAACAAAACAGGGTCGTGCCATGCGTGCCGTCTCAGAGGACAAGGATGCTGCGATTCTTATGGGGATTAATGTCAATCGTACAATTTCGTTAACTTTTGCACTTGGATCTGCATTAGGAGCGCTTGGTGGTATATTATTTAGTGTTGCATACATACAGGTATATCCAACAATGGGCGTTATGCCAGGTTTGAAAGCTTTTATCGCAGCAGTCTTAGGTGGCATTGGTATTGTCCCCGGAGCGATGCTAGGTGGATTTATTATCGGCATGGTAGAAACCATGACAAAAGCTTATCTTTCAACAACATGGGCAGATGCAATTGTCTTTGGAATATTAATTATTGTTTTACTCTTTAAACCGACTGGAATTCTTGGTAAAAATACGAGAGAGAAGGTGTAGAGAATGAATAAAAACATACGGAGAAGTTATATTATTAATGCTTTAGCAATTATTGCATTGTATATCGTATTTATTGTATTAATTCAAACAAAGATTATGAATAATTATATGGTAGGGATTGCAATTTCTACATGTATTATGATAATAATGGCATTGAGTCTTAATATTGTTGCTGGATTCTTAGGCGAAATGGCCTTAGGACATGCAGGATTTATGGCAATAGGAGCCTATTCCTCAGCCTATTTCACTATTTCTTTAATTGATGCTGGGGTTGTTCTTCCTAATCTTATTCTTCTAATTTTAGCAATGATTGTTGGTGGTGTGGTTGCAGGATTATTCGGAATCATTATTGGAGCACCAACATTGCGGTTGCGGGGAGATTATCTTGGAATTGTAACGATTGGTTTTTCAGAGATTATTCGAATATTTTTTGTCAATTTTCAACCAACAGGAGGTGCAGCAGGATTAAAGGGGATTACGCGATTATTAAATTTCAATAATATCTTTTGGATTACAATTGTTATTGCAATATTAATTTTTACTTTAGGTCGATCAAAGCATGGACGTGCGATTATTTCGATTCGTGAAGATGAAATCGCATCTGAATCAGCGGGTATTCCGACGGTGCGATACAAGGTATTAGCATTTTCAATTGCAGCATTTTTTGCTGGAATTGGTGGCGCATTATACGCCCATTATCAAGCATTTTTGGAACCTAGTAAATTTAGTTTTATGTTTTCGATTGAAATGTTTGTTATCGTTGTACTTGGTGGATTAGGAAGTCTTACAGGTTCAATTATATCAGCGATTATTTTAACGGTCTTACCAGAAATGCTACGTGGTTTTGCAGAATATCGATTATTAATTTATTCGTTAGTACTAATTGTTATGATGATTTTTAGACCGCAAGGAATGTTGGGACGTTCAGAATTTTCGTTAACAAAATTAATTGATTCATTAATTTTACGAAAGAACACGAAAAATCCTGTCGATGGAGGTGAGATCTAGTGTCAGTTTTAGTAGCAAAAGATATAACAATGCAGTTTGGTGGATTAACAGCGGTTGACCATTTTAATCTTACCCTTGAACTACAGGAATTAGTTGGACTTATTGGGCCAAATGGGGCTGGAAAAACAACGATTTTTAATATGCTTACGGGTGTATATATTCCAACAAAAGGTGATATTATTCTCAATGGAGAAAGTATAATAAAGAAAAGCACTCATGATATTGTGAAATTAGGAGCGAGCCGAACCTTTCAAAATATTCGTTTATTTAAAGATTTATCGGCGATTCAAAATGTTAAGATTGCATATCATAATGATATTAATTATAATCTGATTCAAGGAATGCTAAGAACAAAGAAGTTTTGGAGCGAAGAAAAAAAAGCACATGACGAATGCATGAAATTATTAGAAATATTTGATATGGGAGAATATGCGAATACCTTAGCAAAAAATTTACCCTATGGTCAACAAAGAAAACTTGAGATTGCACGGGCACTTGCATCAGAACCAAAGGTTTTAATGTTGGATGAACCAGCTGCTGGAATGAATCCAAATGAAACGACAGAGCTTATGGAGACAATCAATTTTATTCGAAATAAGTTTGAAATTACAGTTTTATTAATTGAACATGATATGAAACTCGTCATGGGGATTTGTGAGAGAATTGTTGTGGTTGATTATGGTAAAACAATTGCAGAAGGAACACCGAATGAGATTAAGAATAATAAAGATGTTATTCGCGCTTATCTAGGGGATTAGGAGGCTTAATGTGTTAAAAGTAAAAGATTTGAATGTTTATTACGGAAAAATACATGCAATCAAAGGTGTGAGTTTTGAGGTGAATAAGGGTGAAATTGTAACCCTTATTGGGGCAAATGGCGCAGGAAAAACAACGATTCTTCAAACAATATCTGGGATATTAAAACCAACAGAAGGTGTGATTGCCTTTAATGGAGAAAATCTTAATAAGGTACCAGCACATCATATTCCAGTATTAGGAATTGCCCATGTACCAGAAGGTCGACGTATTTTTGCAGATATGACAGTGTATGAAAATTTACAAATGGGTGCATATATACGTAAGGATAAGGAACAAATTCAAGAAGATATGGAAAAAATATTTTTGAATTTTCCACGACTAAAAGAACGAATCAAACAAATTGCAGGAACATTAAGTGGAGGAGAACAGCAAATGCTTGCAATGGGACGTGCATTAATGACACGTCCAAAGTTAATTTTGTTAGATGAACCATCAATGGGGTTAGCACCATTATTGGTTGACGAGATTTTCAATATGATTCAAACAATAAATGATGAAGGAACAACGGTATTATTAGTTGAACAAAACGCAAATAAGGCATTACATATTGCAAATCGTGCTTATGTGTTAGAAACAGGAAATATAAAATTGTCAGGGAATGCAAGAGATTTGTTAGTTAATCCCGAAGTGCAAGAAGCATATCTTGGAGGTTGATTAAGAAATTAATCTAAACTAACCGTCTTGTTTTTGAAGAAAGCATTAATAATGATGTAAATTGAAACGTGATAAATTAAAAGCTGTTTTTTTAGAGACAGCTCAGTTTATCAATAAACCCCGTACCAACTAATTGTTAATCTGTTGTATGCTTGCAATTCGTATAGGCTATCGCCCGTTCGCTGTATGCACACACCATGATTAACAATTGTCGGTACTATTTTATATGTTTGTTTACAGTCTCAGCTGTCTCTTTAGAGACAGCTTTTTAATGGGATAGGACGTAAATAAGTAGGGATAGGATAAAAAAATTCTTAATAAGTCGTATTTTCGTTCTTGATATGAAAATATTCCTATGATATACTGTAAAAATTGAATGTTAATAATAATTTATTTGAAAGATAGTGAGGATAATATGAGCGCAACAGTAGAAAGTATTGAAAAAAATATTGCAACATTAAAAATTGAAATTAATCCTGAAGAATTTTCTAAGGCAGTTAAAAAATCCTATGATAAAAACAAGAAACGGTTTTCTGTTCAAGGATTTAGAAAAGGTAAAGCACCTAAGAAAGTGATTGAATCTTATTATGGCCAAGGCGTATTTTTAGAAGATGCGATTGATTTTGCTTTTCCAGATGCATATACTGCAGCTTTAAAAGAAACCGAAATTAAACCAGTAACACGTCCGGATTTAGAGAAAATTGAAAAAATGACAGAAGCTGAAGGCGCAACTTTTATTGTTAAAGTTGGGGTAAAACCAGAGATTAAGCTTGGAGAATATAAAGGGGCTGAAATCGAAAGTTTAAAGGCGGTTATTTCAGATGATGAAATAGCTGAAGAACTTGGAAAAATGAAGGAAAAAAATGGCCGTTTAATTACATTAGAAGAAGGTGTCGTTGAAGATGGTGTCACAGCTATTATTGATTATGAAGGATTTTATAATGATGTACCTTTTGATGGCGGAAAAGGCGTGGATCACGAACTAGTTATCGGAAGTGGATCATTTATTCCAGGATTTGAAGAAGCATTAATTGGTGCTAAAATCGGAGAAGAAGCAACAGTTAATATTACTTTTCCAGAAGATTATCATGCAGAAGAACTTAAAGGAAAACCAGTTATCTTTAAAACTATGGTTAAAAGCATAAAAGTTAAAGAATTACCAGAGTTAGATGATGAATTTGCAAAAGATACCAGCGAATTTGATACATTAGACGAGTTAAAAGATGATACAAAAAAACGATTAATTGAAACAAAAGAAAAGGAACTCAAAAGCGTAGCAGAAACGGCAGCAGTGAACTTCGCAGTAGATAATGCTGAAATAGAAATTCCTTACTTAATGGTTGAAGAAGAAGTTGATCGTAACATTGAAAATTTTGAGCAACAAATGAAACAACAAGGTATTTCACTTGAAGATTATTTTAAATTTGCTAATGTAAATCGTGATGATTTTAGAAATAATCTAAAAGTTGACGCGGAACGAAATATTAAGATCGAATTAGTATTATCAAAAATTGGTGAAATTGAAGCTCAAGAAGTTTCGGAAGATGAACTTGATGAAGAAATAAAAGTGTATGCGGATGCGTATAATAAAGAGTTTGAAGAATACAAAAAAACACTCGATGAACGCATGATTGAATATATAAAAGTTAATGTTCAACGACGTAAAAGTGTTGAAATGATTGTTGAATCAGCAATAGAAAAAGCTTAAAAGAAAAATTAAGAAAGCAGGAAAAAATATTCATGCTAACAAGTAAAATTGAAAGATCAGAAATAGTAAATAATCTTGTTCCAATGGTTGTGGAGCAAACCGCTCGAGGGGAACGCTCGTATGATTTGTTTTCGCGATTATTAAAAGAACGAATTATATTTTTAAATGGAGAAATTGATGAAAATCTTGCTTCACTAATCGTGGCCCAACTTATTTTTTTGGAAGCGGAAAATGATGAAAAAGATATTAAGATTTATATCAATAGTCCAGGTGGTTCGGTGACAGCAGGATTTGCAATTTATGATACAATGAATTATATTCGTTGCAATGTTTCAACACTATGTGTTGGAATGGCTGCATCGATGGGGGCTTTCCTTCTTGCAGCAGGTGAAAAAGGAAAACGATTTTCATTGCCTAATAGTGAAATTATGATCCATCAGCCACTTGGGGGAGCGCAAGGACAAAGTACAGATGTTGAAATATACGCAAAGCGTTTAATAAAAACACGCGAAAAATTAAATTCAATTCTTAGTGATTGTACAGGACAATCATTAGAGACCATTGCAAAAGATACGGACCGTGATAATTTTATGGATCCTAGTGATGCAAAATCGTATGGTTTAATTGATGATATTATTGTTTCAAGATAGGAGGTTGAAGAATGTCAAAAAATGAAGACGGCATAGAAAATGCACGATGTTCTTTTTGTGGTAAAAGTCAGTCCCAGGTAAAAAGAATGGTCGCAGGACCTGGGGTATACATTTGTAATGAATGCATAGAATTATGTGAAGAAATTATTGATGTAGAAGAGATACCAGATGAAATTAATTTTGATGAAGTTCCAAAACCAATTGAAATAAAACGAAAATTAAATGAATATGTGATTGCTCAAAAAAAAGCGAAACGAGCGTTATCTGTTGCAGTGTATAATCATTATAAACGCATTACATCATTAAATGAAACAGATGCAGAAGTAGAACTCCAAAAGAGTAATATTTTATTAATTGGCCCAACGGGTTCAGGAAAAACACTTCTGGCACAGACATTGGCTCGTGTCTTAAATGTTCCATTTGCAATTGCAGATGCAACATCACTTACTGAGGCAGGATATGTGGGCGAAGATGTTGAAAATATATTATTAAAACTTCTTCAGGCTGCTAATTTTGATGTTGCAAAAGCTGAAAAGGGCATTATATATATTGATGAAATTGATAAAATTGCGCGTAAAGGTGATAATCCATCAATAACCCGTGATGTAAGCGGGGAAGGTGTTCAACAAGCTTTGTTGAAGATTTTGGAAGGAACAGTAGCAAATGTTCCCCCTCAAGGTGGAAGAAAACACCCCCATCAAGATTTCATTCAAATCAATACGAATAATATTTTATTTATTTGTGGTGGTGCTTTTGATGGAATGGATAAAGTTATTGAACAACGTACAGATAAAAGTTCTATGGGCTTTGGTACGGATATACGTAATTTTAAAGAAAAAGTAGAAGAAAAAACAGAGAGTGATGTTCAGCCACAAGATCTATTAAAATATGGTTTGATCCCTGAATTTATTGGACGTATTCCAGTGATCGCGTCTCTTCAACATTTAGATGAAAAGGCGTTAATTCAGATTTTGACAGAACCCAAAAATGCATTAGTAAAACAGTATGTGAAAATGTTTAAAATTGAAGGTGTGGATCTTGAAATACAAGAAGAAGCATTGATTTCAATTGCTAAATTAGCGTTAGAAACTAAGACTGGTGCGCGTGGTCTACGTGGGATAATAGAAAATATTATGTTAGATATTATGTTTGAGGTTCCATCAAATGAGAATATAGAAAAAGTTATTATTACAAAGGATGTTGTTGAAAATAATGTTGAACCAATTATGATCCTGGGACAAAATACTAATTTAAAAGAAGAAAATCATGGGATAATATCATAAAAAAGCCTTTAGGCTTTCAAAACCGAGCAAAAGCCTATTATATTTGATACTATTGTGTCACAGATTTTATGTTTTCGTTCGGTTTATTTTTTTTGAAAAGGGTATAAATTAAGTATTAAAGTAAGGAGTTGTTTAATTTGAGTATTGAGAATATAGGAAATAGTGAAGAAAGAATGGATCAAACTAAGAGTGTTGATCCGGAACTATTAATTCAAGAATATGAAACGATGCCACTTATTCCATTGAGAGGATTAAGTGTGTTTTCGGGGATGGTTGTTCATTTTGATGTTGGACGCAAAAAATCAATTAAAGCGTTAGAAGCAGCAATGGAAAAAGATCAAATGGCATTTATCGTCACACAAAAGCAAGTGATGAAAGAAGAGGTTACTCCCGATGATTTTTTTGCAATTGGATGTAAGGTAAAAGTAAAGCAATTATTAAAGATGCCAGATAATCTTCTTCGCGTTTTAGTAGAGGTTCAAGAACGGCGTGAAATCGTAGGTTTTGAAAGTACTGATCCATATTTCTTAGTCAAAACAAAAGCGATCCGAACAGTATATTACGATACAAAAGAAAATAGAACAATTTTACGCATGCTAAGAGAATCTTTTGCAAATTATATGAGTATCACACGCAAAGCTGCAACAGAGTTAATCTTATCAATGGATTCACTTGAAGAGCCTGATCAATTGATTGATATTATTGGAGCAAACTTATTTTTAGATGTTGAAGATAGTCAGCGGTTAATTCAAGAAACGGATATTAATCAACGTTTAGTTGTAGCTTATGAGATATTAGTTGAAGAAGTTGAAATGATGCGAATTGAAAATAATATTGATGAAAAAGTGCGAAGTCAAATGTTTAAAAACCAACGTGAATATTATTTAAGAGAACAAATGAAAGTGATTCAGGATGAACTGGGCGAAGGCGATGTTCAAAGTGAAATTGATCTCTATAAAGAAAAATTAGAGAAATTAGATGTTGAACCTGAAGTCAGTGAAAAAGTATTAGGTGAATTAAAGCGATTAACAAAGGTGCCACAAGGTTCTTCAGAAGCTGGATTAATTGAAACATATATCGAATGGATTCTAGATTTACCTTGGAATTCTTTATCAGAAGAAACGATTGATGTATCATTAGCGCGGAAAGTATTAGATGAAGACCATTATGGTTTGGACAATGTAAAAGAACGCATTTTAGAATATATTTCAGTATTGCAATTATCTAAGGAATTAAAGTCACCAATTATTTGTTTGGTTGGGCCTCCAGGTGTTGGTAAAACCTCAATAGCAAAATCGATTGCTCGTGCACTTAACCGTGAATTTGTTCGTATGTCATTAGGTGGGATGCGCGATGAAGCAGAAATTAGAGGGCATCGACGGACTTATGTTGGTGCGATTCCAGGTCGTATTTTATATAACATTAAAAAATCAGGGACACGTAATCCTCTTTTTCTTTTAGATGAAGTGGATAAAATCGGTCAAGATTTTAAAGGTGATCCTGCATCAGCGTTACTAGAAGTATTAGATCCAGAGCAAAATAATAGCTTTACAGATCATTATCTTGAGCTTCCGTTTGATCTTTCACAAGTATTATTTCTAACAACAGCTAATTCATTAGCTGATATTCCACGACCATTATTAGATCGTATGGAAATAATTGATGTGAATGGTTATGTTGGGAGTGAAAAAATAGAAATTGCTAAACGCTATCTTATTCCAAAACAGTTAGAAATTCATGGTTTGAAAAAATCAAATTGTAAAATAAGTGAAACAGTGATAAAAAATACAATTGAATATTATACGCGAGAATCTGGAGTTCGAGAATTAGAACGAAAAATAGCTCAAATTTGTCGCGTTGCAGCTAAAGAAATGGTTGAAAAAAAACGTGCTAGCATTAGTATTACGCAAAAAAATCTTCAAAAGTTTTTAGGAAAGCATAAATATTCATTTGAAATAGTTGGGAAGAAAAAAGAAATTGGTGTAGTAAATGGTTTAGCTTGGACAGTTGTTGGAGGAGATACACTACAAATCGAAGTGTTGGTTGTCGAGGGAACAGGAAAAATAGAAATTACTGGACAATTGGGTGATGTGATGAAAGAGTCGATTAAGGCTGGGATAAGTTATATTCGCTCAATGATTACTGAACTAAAAATCGATCCAGATTTTTATTCTGAAAAGGATATTCATGTTCATGTGCCAGAAGGAGCGGTGCCTAAAGATGGACCGTCAGCTGGAATAACAATTGCAACAGCACTTATTTCAGCATTAACGAAAAAAGGCGTACCACAAGATCTCGCAATGACAGGTGAAATAACATTAAGAGGACGTGTCCTTCCAGTTGGAGGATTACGCGAAAAATTAACAGCAGCTCATCGTGCTGGAATTAAAGAAATCATTTTACCAAAAGAGAATGAAAAAGACTTGGAAGATGTACCAAAGGTTGTTTTAGATGCGCTCCATATTCAATCAGTATTGAATATGTCAGAAGTGAGTGAGATTGTATTTAATCAATTGTAAGTAAAAAAATGGAGGTTTATATGAAAGTTAATAAAGCGGAGATTGTGATCAGTGCGGTTGAAGAAGCACAGTATCCAGATGATCAATTACCAGAAATCGTATTGCTTGGTCGATCAAACGTAGGAAAATCTTCATTTGTAAATACCCTAATTGAACGAAGAGGATTAGCGCGAACCAGTTCTCAACCAGGAAAAACCCAAACAATGAATTTCTATCGCATTAATGATATGTTTCATTTTGTTGATATGCCAGGTTATGGTTATGCAAGGGTTTCGAAAAAGGAACGTGAGAAATGGGGTAAGATGATTGAAAAATACTTAAAACAACGAGATAACGTTCATTTGATTTTTCAATTAATGGATGCACGTCACGAACCATCAGATGATGATGCTATGATGTATGATTGGTTAATTTATTATGGCTTACATCCTATTGTTATTGCAACAAAATCAGATAAGTTATCAAAAACAAATCAAAAGAAATCGGTAAATACTATTGCAAGAGTTTTAAGTATCAATAACCCCCAAGATATTATTTTGTTTTCTACCGAAACTAAAATTGGAAAAGAAGAAGCTTGGAAAAGTATTGAATCGATTTTATAAACGAATACGTAACATAAATAGGGAGCTATCAAATGAAAGCTTCTGATTGTAAACAAAGATATAAAGTAGTCCCGANNGGGTTTGTCGACGCTCTGGAGCTATCAAATGATAGCTCTTTTTTTATAAAAATGGAATAAAAAGGATCAGTATGAATGAGAAAGAAATTAGGAAAATTGCGGAGGATTTAAAAATAGATTGTATCGGTTTTTTTACATTAGAGCCATTAAACGAATTTTTTCCACATTTAGAAAAACGCATTGAAAATGGTTTTTCTACAGGATTTGAAGGCGGAGAGCCTCAAGAGAGAATTGATTATCACTCGTTTTTTCCAGAAGGAAAATCAGGGATTGTGATTGGAATGAATAGTTACCAAACGATAAAAAAGCCTCATGACAAAATAGAAAGAGGCGCGATAGCGAGTGTTGCATGGGGGAAAGATTATCACACTGTCCTAAAAGCAAAATTGATGGAAATTGTTACTGAAATTAACAAAATTTACAACGGAAAATATAATAAAAACTTAAATTATAAAATCGCAGTTGATAATACACCACTTGTTGATCGTGGTTCTGCTTATCGAGGAGGATTAGGTTTTTTTGGGAAAAACAATTGTATAATCAATGAAAAATTAGGAAGTTATTTTTTTATTGGTCAACTTCTTTTGGATTGTGAGATTAAATTTAGGAAAACTAAACCAATAAAAAACCAATGTGGTGACTGCCGAAAATGTATTGATGCGTGTCCTAATGGCGCCTTAGGAGAAGGATTTAGTTTGAATCCTTTATTATGCATTTCATATCTAACACAAAAAAAAGAATTAAATGATAAAGAAGGAAATCGATTAAATTATTATCTCTATGGATGTGATATCTGTCAAAAAGTGTGTCCATATAATTTGAATTTAAACGAAACCCAAGAAACAGATTTTTTGATTAAGCCAGAAGTCGCATTTCCGAAAATTCAGGATGTTTTATTGTTGAATAATCGTACATTTAAAGTTCAATTTGGAAATACTGCGGCTGGATGGCGTGGAAAGAAGACAATCATACGTAATGCAACGATTATTGCTAAAAATAATAATGATAAATGAATATGAAAGTGCTATAATGTAAAAGTTAATAAACTATTTATTATATATTATATATTATATGGAGGTATTCATGGTACGAGATCGTTTTGCGCCAAGTCCAACAGGAAATGTTCATGTTGGAAGCTTGCGAACAGCACTTTATAATTACTTATTTGCTAAAAAAATGGGTGGAGAATTTTTACTTCGACTCGAGGATACGGATCAGACACGGCTAGAAGAAGGGGCAGTGGATAATCTTTTAAATGCATTGAACAAAACAGGGGTTATTCCTGACGAAGGATTATTAAAATCCAATGGTGAAATCATGCAAAAAGGGGATTGTGGCCCTTATATTCAATCACAACGATTAGATATTTATCACGAACATTTAAAAACACTGTTAAATAATGGACAGGCTTATTATTGCTTTTGTTCAAAAGAACGATTAGATTTAATAAGAGACGATCAAAAGAAAAATGGTGAAACACCAAAATATGATGGACATTGTCGTAGCCTAAGCAAAGATGCTATTCAAGATAAGATTGATGCAGGAATGCCATATGTTATTCGACTAAAATTACCAGAGAATACAATCATTCAATTTGATGACCGCGTACGAGGGATTATTGAAATGAATTCAAATGATTTAGATGACCAAGTATTATTAAAAACGGATGGTTTTCCGACATATCATTTAGCTGTTGTGATTGATGATCATCTTATGGGAATTACGCATGTTATTAGAGGAGAAGAATGGTTGCCATCAACCCCAAAACATGCTTATTTATATCAATGCTTTGGATGGCAACAACCTCAATTTGTCCATTTGCCAAATATTTTAAATGATGATCATAAAAAATTAAGCAAAAGACAAGGTGATGTATCTGTCGGAGATTTTTTAGACAAAGGTTATTTACCAGAAGCATTAATCAACTTTTTAGCACTTCTTGGATGGAGTCCCGAAAATGATCAAGAAATTTTTACAATGCCTGAATTAGTTGAAGCATTTGATTTATCCCGTATTAATAAATCAGGAGCAGTTTTTGATCGATCAAAACTTAATTGGATGAATGCGCATTATATTAAAGAATTGCCGATTGATGTGCTAGTGAGTCATGTTTTACCCTATTTAATTAAAGAAAATTACATTAAAGAAGCTGATATTACTGATAAAAATGAGTGGCTTGAAAAAGTAAGTGAGTTATTAAGAGATCGTATCGAATATTTTGCACAAGTACCTGATGAATTGAAATCAATTTTCAACGGTGATTTTTGTGTAGAAGATAAAGAAGCACGTGAATTTTTAAGTGAAGAATCAACAAAAAGGTTGTATCACGCATTAATTGAAAAAGTCCAGTCTTCAGAAAAGCTTGATGCAATCAGAGGAAAAGCGATTTTAAAAGAAATTCAAAAGGAAGAAAAGATTAAGGGGAAAATGCTTTATATGCCTGCACGTATTATGATAACAGGAGAAATGCATGGTCCGGATTTAACGTTGATTATGGAAATATTAGGAAAAGAAGAGGTCCTTAGTCGATTAAATAAGATGCAATCAATGATTAAATAGATCATTGATTGATTGTGAAGAAAAAAATATAAAAACATTAAGGAGGAAATTGTGTGGATAAACAAAAAGTGAATAAGAAAAGCACGATCCAGTTAATTGTAATTACTGTGATTATTGCTTTAGTCGGATATGTTTTGTTTAATGGCATAACTGTCGGGGTTTATGATATTGGAAATATTGGAAGTAGTATGCATTATGGCTTGGATTTAACAGGTGGAGTTAATGTTGTGTTGCAAGCTGAAGGAACTGAAGATGATCCTGTAACCCCAGAAAAAATAGATTCCGCAATTCTTACAATCAGACAAAGGATAGATTCAATTGGTGTGTCAGAACCGACTATTACAAAACAAGGCGAAGATCGCATTCGTGTTTCAATTCCATCGGTTTCAGATCAGGAAGAAGCGTTAAATTTAATTGGGAAAACGGCGCAATTAGAATTTCTTGGACCAGATGATGAATTAATATTAACTGGAAAGGATGTTGTTGATTCAAAAGCGGTAATGCAAAATAATAATAATGGGATTGAAGAAGCAGTTGTAACATTAGAATTTAGCGACGAAGGAACAAAATTATTTGCAAATGCAACTGAAAAATATCTCGGACAAACAATTAAAATTAAATTAGATGATGAGGTTATTTCAGCACCTTCTGTTAATGTTATCATTTCTGATGGAAAAGCTATTATTGAAGGAATGGCAGATATTGAAGAAGCAGGAAATTTAGCAGCCCTTATTCGAGGTGGTGCATTACCAGTAAAATTAGAACCTGTTGAAATTCGAACGGTTGGACCTACATTAGGTCAAAACTCATTAGATAAAAGTTTGTTTGCTGGAATAATCGGGATTTCTTTAGTATTAGTATTTATGCTAATTATGTATCGTGGCTTAGGATTTATTGCGGATCTTGCATTAATAATTTATATTATGATTTTCCTTGCAATTATGGCGGTATTAAATGTAACATTAACACTGTCTGGAATTGCTGGAATGATTTTATCAATTGGTATGGCAGTGGATGCGAATGTTATAATATTTGAAAGAATAAAAGAAGAATCCCGTTTGGGAAAATCACTTTTTACTGCGATTGATTCTGGATTTTCTAGAGCATTTACGACGATATTAGATTCAAATGTAACGACTTTAATTGCTGGATTTGTATTGTTTTTTCTTGGCAGTGGAACTGTTCAAGGTTTTTCAGTAACCTTGATTTTAGGGATTCTTATGAGTATGTTTACAGCAATTGTGATAACGAGACAGTTAATTAAAATCTTAGTAAAAACAGGGTTATTTAATAATAATTCTTTTTACGGAATATAGGGAGGATCACCATTATGAAAAAGATTCAGATTGCAGAAAAAAGTAAGATATGGTTTTCAATCTCTTTAATATTAATTGTTATTAGTTTGGGATCATTATTGATACAAGGCCTTAATTTTGGAATTGACTTTATTGGAGGTACAATTGTAACGATTGAGTTGAATGAAACCTTTGAGAATTCTGATGCGCGAGAAATTGTTGATCAATTTGATTCCGGAGCAGATGTGACGTATGCAGGAGATGATAAAACTCAGGTCATTATTTCGACAAAAAAAGATTTGTCGACAGAAGACAGACAGGCATTGTTTGGGGAATTTGAAGAAAAATATAATTTAGATGAAAGTGATTTATTATCAATTGATACGGTAAGTCCATCAATCGGTAAAGAAATTGCTACGAATGCGATTATTGCATCAGCAGTAGCAGTATTATTAATGTTGCTATATATTACCTTCCGGTTTGAGTTTTATTTTGGAATAGCAGCAGTAATTGCTTTAATTCATGATTTGATTATTGTATTAGGCGTGTATTCTATTTTTCAAATTCAAGTTAATTCACCATTTATAGCGGCAATATTAACAATATTGGGTTATTCGATCAATGATACAATTGTTGTATTTGATCGAATTCGTGAAAACAAACGGAAATTTGGGAAATACCAGTATGTAGAGCTTGTTGATACCAGTGTTGCTCAAACAATAAAACGAAGTATTAATACCTCAATAACGACATTAATGGCGATTGGTGCATTGTATGTTTTTGGGGTACCAGCAATACAAGATTTTGCATTGCCTCTTATTGTAGGAATTATTAGTGGAACCTATTCTTCAATATTTATTGCGAGTACTTTTTGGTGTAAAATTAAACAGCGTCAAGTTGAAAAAATGGATTTAAAGAAAAAAATGGTATAAAATAGGTTGATTTACTAATAGTGAGTTCAAACTGAGCATTAGAGATTTTATTTCTAATGCTCAGTTTGATGACAAACCCCGTCCCGACTAATTGTTAATCTGTTGTGTACTGGCAATTCGAACAGGCTACCGCCTGTTCGAATTGAGGCATACACCATGAGTCGGCACTACTTTACATCTTTGTTTACAGTCTGAGCATTAGAAATTTTATTTCTAATGCTTTCTTTATAATTAAGAAAAAGTTGATTACTCAAAAAAACAATCGTTTATGAAAAAATAAATCAGATAAAACTAAGATAGGGAGGATGATAAATAATGATACAGACAAAATGGATTTCACGGTCAAAAAAAAATGTTGTTCCTGAAAATTGGGAAGAAATAAAAATTGATATGATGAAATCATTAGATATTACTGAAATGATGACACGATTATTATTGAATAGGGGAATAAAATCAGTGGATGATGCTCAAAAGTATCTTAAACCTAATTTAGAAGATTTACATGACCCGTTTCTTTTCTCAGATATGAGAAAAATTATTAAACGTATTTTAGAAACAAAATCGAAGAATGAGATGATCTGTATATACGGTGATTATGATGCGGATGGGACAATTGGTGTTTCAATATTATATTCGTTTTTGAAGAGTTATGGATTTAATGTGATCTATTATATTCCAAATCGTTTAAAAACAGGCTATGGATTGCATCAAACACCGTTAAAAACATTAATTGACCAAAGGGTTAAGTTGTTAATCACTGTCGATAACGGGATATCAGCCAATGATCAAATTGATTATTGTAATCAATTTGGTGTGGATGTTATTATTACTGATCATCATGAATGTCATGGGAATATACCAAAATCATTTGGCATATTAAATCCGAAATATCCAAATTCTAGATATCCTTTTAAAGAACTTTGTGGAGCAGGTGTGGCATTTAAATTAGTTCAAGGATTAGCAAAAGAATTAAAAGTAAAGTTGGAGATGCAACCCTATATCGAATTAGTTGCTTTAGCGACAGTTGCTGATTTAGTACCATTAGTCAATGAAAATCGAACGCTAGTATATTTGGGATTAAGTTATTTAAATAAAGAACCTAAAAACTTAGGGATTAAAGGATTGATTGAGGTAAGCCAATTAGACACAATAAAAGCGTGGCATTTTGGTTTTGTTTTAGGACCAAAGATTAATGCTGCAGGACGACTTGGAGAAGCAAACCGCATTGTTGAACTCTTAACAAGTAAAAATCCTAAAGAAATTTTAGAATTGGCACTATTTTTAAATGATGAAAATCAAAAGCGGCAGGAACTAGAAAAAACAATATTAAATGAAACACTTGAATCTGTAAAAAAACAGGAACTTTATAAGAAAAAGATTATTATTGTTGCTGGAAAAAATTGGCATTCTGGAGTAATTGGAATTGTTGCAAGTCGGTTGCAACAAGACTATTATGGACCAGTTATTGTTATTGGAAGTGAGAACGGAATAGGAAAAGGGTCATGTCGAAGTGTCGAGGGATTTAATATTTTTGAAGCGTTAAAAAGCTGTGAGGATTTGTTTATTAGCTATGGAGGCCATCAATTAGCAGCAGGATTTTCAATTAATGACGAAAAAATTACAGAATTATCGTGCCGAATAAATGCATACGCAGAAACAATTAGTCATGAAAGAGAATGGATAAAACCATTTTATTATGATATGAAAATAAAAGAAGAGGATATTAATTGGAAAATATTAGAAGAAATTGAGCAATTTGAACCCTCTGGTATTGGAAACCCTGGGATTCAATTGATGCTTGATCATCCCCAGCTTTCAGTTATTAATACAATGGGAAAAGAGAAGAAGCATTTAAATGTGAGATTAAAAAAAATACGCGGTGCTGGTTTTGGATTAGCAAATTTTTTAGATGAGATGGTGGATTCTTCAGGAAAACCTAAAAATGAGATTGCATTTTTAGGACGATTAGATAAAAATGAGTATCGTGGACAGAAAACTTTACAATTAGTGATAAAAGATATAAAATTAAATCCTTTTTGGAATACTGAAAAATCAAAAGAGATTATAAAGATATTGGTAATGGAAAAAGAACCGATCGAGATGGTATTAAAGAAATTAAATGGGATTGATCCGTATGAAATGATGATTCAACGTAAGGAAATTTTATACTATTATAATCTAATAAAAAAATACAACGAAAAAGCTTTTTCTTATGAAAAATTATTTAAAGAAAATAATAATTTAAATCCTTTTCATTTATTTTTGAGTTTTGAAGTCCTAAGAGAAGCAGGTTTAATTGCATATGGGGTCAAAAATGATCAAATTTATTCTAAAATAATTCAATCTGATAAAAAAAAGGATATTCAAAAGACACAACTAATGATAAAATTAAAAGAAACATACAATCAAAGATAAGGGAGTATTAATGATGGATATTAAAGAAAGTATTAATGTATATCAAGATTTTCCAAAAGCAGGAATTAGTTATAAAGATATCAATAGTTTAATATTACAACCAGAAGTTTTTTCAAAAGTAATTGATGAAATGGCAAAAGTAGTAAAAGCATTGGATGCAAATATTATTGTTATTCCTGAAGCAAGAGGCTATCTTTTTGGAACACCATTAGCATATTTAACAGGAGCAGGTTTAGTCCCTGTAAGAAAGCCAGGAAAATTACCAGGTGAAGTTGTTTCAGAGGAATATGATTTAGAATATGATTCAAATACGATTCAGATTCAAAAAAAATCGATTAAACCAGGAGATCGTATTATTATTGTTGATGATCTATTAGCAACAGGTGGAACAGTTAATGCTGCTATAAAATTGATTGAACAATTAGGCGGTGAAATTTCAGGAATTATCACAGTGATTGAGCTAACAGAACTTGGTGGAAGAGAATTGCTAAAAGATTATTACGTGCATTCAATGGTTACATATCCCTTTTAGAATAAGGGACCAAATTTATACAAAGGCAGAGACAATATGGAAAAAGATCCGATAAAAGGAAAAATCGATAATGTGATAGATCTTGTAAAAAAGAATAATCCCGAAGCCGATACGACAATGATTTATGAAGCATATCTATTGGCAAGTGATGCACATAAAGATCAAAAACGACTCTCAGGGGAAAAATATGTCATCCATCCAGTGTCAGTTGCATATATGTTAGCTGAAATGCAAATGGATACAGAAACAATTGTTGCGGGGATTTTACATGATGTTATTGAAGATACTGTTTTTTCATATGACTATATTAAAGAACATTTTAATGAACAAGTCGCTGATTTAGTTGAAGGTGTAACAAAAATCGGACGGATTGGTTTTCAGTCAAAAGAAGAAAGTCAAGCTGAAAATTTGCGAAAAATGATTCTTGCAATGTCAAAAGATATTCGCGTTATTTTAATTAAATTAGTGGATCGTCTTCATAATATGCGTACATTAGAATATATGCGTGAATCGAAACAGATCGAAAAAGCGAAAGAAACTCTAGATATTTATGCCCCACTTGCGAATCGGCTAGGAATATCAACAATAAAATGGGAATTAGAAGATTTATCCTTGAAGTATTTGGATCCAGACGGATATTATGATTTAGTGCATAAAATAAAAATAAAAAAAAGTGTACGGGAAGCTTATATTGCGGGTGTCATAAAAATTCTTTCTAAAGAAATTGAAGGTGTCGGAACACACGCAGAAATATATGGGCGTTCAAAGCATTTTTATAGTATTTATCGTAAAATGAAAACCCAACATCGAAATTTTGATGAAATATACGATTTAATTGCTGTTCGAGTAATTGTTGATTCTTTAAAAGATTGCTATGGTGTATTAGGTGTTGTACATTCTCAATGGACGCCGATTCCAGGACGATTTAAAGATTATATTGCAATGCCTAAGCCAAATTTATATCAATCAATTCATACAACGGTTATGGGGCCAAATGGAGAGCCTTTTGAAATTCAAATACGGACGCGCGAAATGCATGAAATCGCTGAATATGGAATTGCAGCCCATTGGAAATATAAAGAAGGTCGAGCAGACGAACAAGCAAATAAATATGAGGTTCAAATGTCTTGGCTACGTCAAATGCTTGAATTACAACGTGATTCAGAAGATGCTGGAGAATTAGTTGAAACAATCAAGGTTGATTTATTAAATGACGAAGTGTATGTTTTTTCGCCTAAGGGTTCTGTAGTACCATTACCAGCAGGGTCATGTCCCCTAGATTTTGCGTATCGAATACATAGTGATATTGGAAATAGTTGTGTTGGGGCTCGGGTAAATAATAAAATTGTGCCATTAAATAGCCAACTAAAAAGTGGCGATATTGTTGAAGTAATGACATCAAAAAATTCCAATGGACCGAGTCGAGATTGGTTAACCTTTGTAAAAAGTGCTCATGCTCGAAATAAAATTAAACAGTATTTTAAAAAAGAAGAAAAAGAAGAAAACATTCAAAAGGGACGATTAATTCTTGAAAAAGAAATAAAGCGTGAAGGATTGCATCAGTCAAATCTTTTAAATCAAAATAATTTAGAATTATTAGCTGAAAAAAATGATTACAAAAGTCTTAATGATTTTTATGCAGCGATCGGATATAATGGCATAAAAATTGGAACAGTTTTGCAAAAAATGCGATTGCTATTCCCAAAAGAATTTCCTGAAGAATCCCAAGAAATTGTTATTAAAAAACCAACAAAAGAATATAAATCTCAAGGGAGTACAGTGATTGTTTCAGGACAAAATGAAATAGATGTTCATTTTTCGAAATGTTGCAATCCCGTACCAGGAGATAAAATTGTAGGTTATATTACAAAAGGTCGTGGGATATCGGTTCATCGTGCAGATTGTTCGAATATTCTAAATTTAACCGATTTAGAGCGAATTGTCGATGTCGAATGGAATAAGTATGGAACAGCCTCGTTTTCAGCAGAAATTCAGATTAAAGCACGAGAAGCGCAGGGGACGATTATAAAAATATCAAAAACCTTTATAGATATGAAAATTCCTGTCACCGCTTTAAATGCAAAAAACGAAAGAAATGAATATGATTTTTTCTCTGCGACATTAGAAGTAAAAAGTCGAAGGGAATTAAATCTACTCATTAAAAATTTAAATAAAATCAGCGAAGTGATACAAATAAATCGTGTGTAGGGAGAAAGAATGCGTGCAGTAATACAACGGGTATCATCTTCAGAAGTAAGAATTGATGATCAACCAGTTGGATCAATTGATTTTGGGATGACTGTGTTACTTGGAATAAAAGAAGATGATACTGAAAAAGACATGGATTATATTATCAATAAATTGATTCATTTGAGAATTTTTGAAGATGATAATGGAAAAATGAATCACTCAATTTTAGATGTTAATGGCGAACTTTTATTGGTTTCTCAATTTACACTTTATGGTGATTGTCGAAAAGGTCGACGCCCTAGTTTTTCGAAAAGTGGTTTAGTGAGTGAAGCTGAAAAAAAATACAATCGCTTTATAGAAAAATTACGGGTGGAGCCGATAAAAAAAGTTGAGACTGGAATTTTTCAAGCAGAAATGGAAGTAACAATTATTAATGATGGTCCTGTGACCTTGTTATTAGATAGTGAAAAAAATTTTTAGGGAGATATAATGGAAATAAAAAAACTTTCTTTAGGTCAAATAGGAACCAATTGTTATGTGATTTGGGATGAAAATTCAAAAGAAGCAGCAGTGATTGATCCTGGTTTTGTAGATCAACGTATCATGGCAATAATCAATCAAAATATGCTTAATGTAAAATATATATTATTAACCCACGGGCATTTTGATCATATTGGTGGTGTTAAAGAAATAAAAAATTTAACTGGAGCGAAAGTTTTTATTCATGAAGATGAAAAGGATTCATTGGTTGATCCTCAAAAAAACTTATCTTATTTGACAGGCATATCAATTGCACAAGATCCTGCAGATGGTTTTTTGTTAGATGGTGATGAATTATTTTTAGGAGATTTGAAAATTGACGTTATTTATACACCAGGGCATTCAAAAGGAGGGGTTTCATTTTTAGCTAAGGATACTCTTTTTTCAGGAGATGCCTTATTTAATACATCAATTGGGCGAACCGATTTTTCAGGTGGAGATCCTAAGGAACTACTTGAGAGTATTCGATCAAAACTGTTTGTATTAAATGATGCTGTTAAAGTTTTGCCAGGTCATGGTGAAAATACAACAATTGGATATGAAAAAAAGTATAATCCGTTTTTAATCAAACGATAATAGGGTGGAATTATGAGAGCGATTCGTTTTGATCTTCAGCAAGCATCATTAGAATATTATTTTCGTGAATGTTATCAAGCCTTTGATCCTGGGGTGAAGACTGTTTTAGTTGGTGAAGCGAATGGTATATTAACCCAACGTTATGATGATAATAGTTTTTCATTAACATTAGAATGGAAAGAACAAAAATCATTAACACGGGTTTTCCACTATCAATCTGAGATACTTGATGCAAGTATTTGCAAAGGGTTTCTCTATGACTTACTTGTCGAATATTTTAATAGAGAATTGAAATGGGGAACATTAACAGGGATAAAACCAGTAAAGAATATTCAAAATTATTTAAAGAGTGGCATGAAGCCTATTGAGATCAAACAAAAATTTAAAAAACAATACCGAGTGAGTTCGGATCGCATTGAATTATTGCTTGAATTGGCAAAAAGACAAGAACCTATTTTGACGTTTGAAAATAGAAATTGTGATAAAAATGGGGTTAGTCTTTATATTGGTATTCCACTTTGTCCTGCAAAATGTTCATATTGTTCATTTATTTCAACGATTGTAAGTAAAGATGGTGTTAATTTAAAGACCTATTTCAACAATTTATTATTAGAAATTACTGATATCGGTGATTATTTAACTAAACACGGTGTTTGGATTGATACCTTGTATATTGGTGGAGGAACACCGACGGTTTTAAGTGCTGAGCAATTAAATGAATTAATGCATTTAATTGAGCAAACATTTAATCTCTCGAAGTTGCGTGAATATACCTTAGAAGCAGGACGGGTAGAAACGATAACAGAAGAGAAATTGTGTGTTGCAAAAAAATATGGTGTGCATCGTATTTGTTTAAATCCACAAAGTATGAATAAAAAGACGTTGTTATCCGTGGGGCGGTATTTTGAAAAAGGATTGATCGAAAAGAAAAGAGAATTAATTAAATCCATCGGGTTTGAATCACTAAATATGGATTTAATTATTGGATTATCGGATGAAAAACTGGAAGATTTTTATTATTCATTAGATTCGGTGATCGCATTGAATCCAGAAAATATTACAATTCATAATCTTTCAATAAAAAAAGGATCGATTTTAAAACATGACAATGGAATAAAAATCGGAGAAGATTATGGAGAAGATTTTTATCAAAAAGTAAAAAAGAAGCTTAAAAAAAATAGATATGATCCCTATTATTTATATCGATTAAAATATACCAATGGTAATAATGAAAATATTGGATATTCAAAACCGGGTTATGAGGGGATTTATAATATACTGATGATGGCTGAACGTCAATCAGTTATTGGAATTGGCGCAGGTTCAACAGGAAAACTTTATGATCCAGAAACTGATTCAATGAAGCGTGTCTTTACTGTTAAAGATATCAAAACCTATAATGATCGGATTGAAGAGATTATTGATAAAAAAAAATGTGCGTATCAGTTTTTTGAATAACAAGTATAAAAAAGGATGTAAACAAACAATTATTTACATGCTTCAGTTTGTCGACAAACCACGTACCGACTAATTGTTAATCTGATGTATGCTTACAATTCGTACAGGCTAACGCCTGTTTGCTTTGATGCACACACTATGATACACAATTGTCGGTACTATTTTATATGTTTGTTTACAGTCTCAAGCATTAAATAAACAATCATTTTTAGTGAAGTAGTTAATTCTTTTGTTGAGAGACTAAGTCGATGAGTTTTTGCATAAAAATCTATGCAAATAATACTGGGGATAATAAATAAAAAAATTATAATGATAAAATTAGATTCACGCTTGACTTTTTTGATATAAAATCATTATAATATATAAGTTAAGATGAAAAAAATTTTAAAGATAAATTGGAGGTAGAATGAATACTTTTTATAGAAATGCGCTTTGCGGAGAATTAAGAGCAGAAAATGTAGGAAAAATTGTTGAATTGTCCGGATGGGTAGATAATCGAAGAAACTTAGGCGGGGTTTTATTTATTGATTTACGTGATCGATCAGGGAAAGTTCAATTAGTAATTAATGAAGAAAGCCCTGAAGCATTTGAATTAGCTGAAAAAGTTCGAAATGAATATGTATTATCAATTAAAGGTGAAGTTGTATTACGGAGTGACGAAAACCTTAATAAAAATATTCCAACAGGTGAAATTGAAGTTGAGATTAAAGAATTGAAAATTCTTGATACAGCCGATACACCTCCAATATATATAGAAGATAATGATCAAACAAATGAAGCAGTGCGATTAAAATATCGCTATTTAGATTTAAGAAAACCTAAATTCCAAAAGATTTTAATGACACGTCATAAAACAGCAACGATTGCACGAAATTTCTTAAATGAACACGGATTTTGTGAGATTGAAACACCAATGCTAGCGAAACCTACGCCAGAAGGGGCACGAGATTTTTTAGTGCCTTCACGCGTTCAAAAAGGTAAATTCTTTGGTTTGCCGCAGTCACCACAACTATTTAAACAAATATTAATGATATCAGGAATGGATCGTTATTATCAAATTGTAAAATGCTTTAGAGATGAAGACTTAAGACAAGATCGTCAACCAGAGTTTACACAAATTGATATTGAAATGTCCTTTGTTGATAAAAATGATATTATTAAAGTTAATGAAGAAATGATTGTAAAAATCATGAAGGAAATTAAAGGTGTCGACGTATCATTGCCAATGCCACGTATGACATATCAAGAAGCAATGGCTCAATATGGTTCGGATAAACCAGATACACGTTTTGATTTAAAATTAATTGATTTATCAGATATTGTTAAAGATTCAGAATTCAAGGTTTTTTCTGGTGCAATTAAAAAGAACGGTAGTGTACGTGCAATTAATGCAAAAGATGCTCAAGGAAAACTCAGTAAAAAAGCAATAAAGGGTCTTGAAAAATTTGCTAAAATTTATAAAGCAAAAGGACTTGCTTGGATAGATGTATCTGAGGGAGAAATGAAATCACCAATATTAAAATTTATTTCAGAAGAAGAAAAACAAGCAATTTTTGAAAGAACAAATGCAGAACCTGGTGATTTAATATTTATAGTTGCAGATACTGATGAAATTGTGTGTACAGCGTTAGGTCAATTAAGACTTGAGTTAGCACGCAAATTAAACTATGATTTATCTGGGAAATATAATTTTCTTTGGGTAACAGATTTCCCATTGTTAGAATATGATCCAGAAGCAGGACGATACAACGCGAAACATCATCCATTTACAGCACCATTAGCTCAAGATTTAAAATATTTAGAAACAGAACCATTAAAAGTTCGTGCAGATGCTTATGATATGGTTATTAATGGGGTTGAACTTGGTGGAGGAAGTATACGAATTCACAATCAAAAGATTCAAGAACAAGTATTTACAGCATTAGGTTTTAGTCAAGAAGCCGCTTGGCAACAATTTGGATTTTTACTTGAAGCATTAAAATATGGGACACCACCACATGGCGGTATTGCATTTGGATTAGATCGATTAATCATGCTTCTAACAGATAATGATAACATTCGAGATGTTATTGCATTCCCAAAAACTCAAAATCATAGTTGTTTAATGATGGAAGCACCAGCTAATGCAGAATTAGATCAATTAATTGATCTTGGTATTAGTGTTGATGACATACTATGATAGAAATAGGTGAGGTAATTGGTTTAGACGATCAACTCGCCTTGGTATCAATAAAACGAAACTCAGCTTGTGGCGATTGTGGTAAATGTCAAATGAGTAAAGATCAATCAATAATGGAAATGATGGCAAAAAACACAATTAATGCAAAAGTAGGAGACAAAGTTGAAGTCGAAATGCAATTTGCAAGCGTTTTTAAAGCAGCAAGCATCATGTATGGGATTCCTTTAATTGCATTTGTCGTCGGGAGTTGCATTGCATTCCTTTTGATTGTTACGATGAATTTATCGTGGGATCAAGTGTTAGTACCGTTTTTATCAGGATTGATTTTTCTAGGGTTTTCTTATGGTGGAATTAAGTATTTTGATAAAAAAGGGATATTTGAATCGAAATATCAAGCAGTGGTCATAGATATTATAGAAAATAAAGAAATAAAAAAGAGTGTATGAAAATAAAAAAATAGAGCTTACTTCAATAGAAAGTGCTTAGTATTTTATAATTTTTAGAGTACGAATAAAAGAAAATAGTATAAAAAGCAATAAAAAGAGAATAAGTATTAAGTTATGGTCGTTAGGAAGTGGTTGTTTTTTTATAAAGACAATCACTTCTTTATTAAATTATGAATCTTAATAAAACCAATAATATGAATAGAAATAAAAAAAAATCTTGATTAATTGCATATAAATCATTATAATAAACATATTGTCTGGGTGTAGCGCAGCTTGGTAGCGCGCTTGACTGGGGGTCAAGAGGCCGGAGGTTCAAGTCCTCTCACTCAGACCATTATAAAAAAGGTGAAAATATGAGTAAAATAAAGAGAAAAAATAATAGACGAGTCAAATTGCGTAAAAATATGGTTCTTGGCATCGTTTTTTTTTTATTGTAGCTGTTATAATAATAACCAGTTATTGTGGAAATATGAGTATGCTTCTTGAAAAAATACGATATACAGAATCATATCAATCGGAAATGTTCTTTTTCAAAGATATTGATTATCGTGAGATTGATGCATTCCAAACAACAGATCTTACCCTAGCAGAAGGTGAAAAGGCAAATGGATACACAGCGTTAACAACGAATCCTAAAACCGTAAATCAAGACTATATCAACAATGAAATAAAAGTTATTGATACCATTATTAGTGAAGAATATTATAATAACTGGAGTCGAATGGTTGGAGATATTATTGCTAATTATGAAGGCTTATCAACGATCACAAGCCAAGTTAGTGAAACGGAACGCGAAAGAAAAACTTTTTTAATTGAAGCAGTTCAATATATGGGACTAGATTTAGAAACGCTTCAACAGAAAAGAGAAGACCTGATTAGTCTAGGGGATGGTTCGCCTCGGAGTTTAAATTTAAATGAATTAAAAATGTTATCAAGTGGGTATATATATACGACGATAAAACCAGTAGAGAAAACGGTTAATGAAAATATGCTACCATATATAAATTTGGCATTTTTAGAATCTGTTTCTAAAATTGATCAAGAATCGGAAGTATTACTTAAAGTTATTAATAATGATCATGTCTATGCATCATTTGAAATTTCAAAAGATATTAATATTATGGGAGAAGAAAATGTTCTTTCATTAAAGGAAGAAATGGTTGGAACAGCAGATGGTGGTATTAATTCGACATATTATGATTTTTTAGTAAAAAGAGTTGATCAATTATACTATTATCCCGAAATCCGTTTTAAGTATAATGATAAAGTTTATACAGGATTTTTTGTTGATATAAAAGAAGAAGGTAATAAAAAAATAATTGTACTGATGATAAAAGATTTTGTTAATGATTTTTCAAATGCTGTTATTGGCGATGTAGAAATATATATTCAAGACTACGATGCATTTGAAGTTCCTAAAAGTGCAATTAAAAAAGAAGACGATGCATTAAAAATTGATATGGTTACCAAAGGTTATTTTAATGAGTCTATGCAAGTGATTGTGCAAAAATATAATCGTGGCAATGCAATATTGAAAGAATCGGATAATCCAGAATTGAATAGTGGCATGCGAATTCGAATTCACCCTTAAGGAAGTGAAAAATGATTGCAAAAAATATAGAAAAAATAAAAGCTGAGATACCAGATGATGTCAAATTAATTGTAGTAACAAAATATCATAGCCTGGAAGAGACACAGGCTGTACTCGATGCAGGGATCGTTGATCTTGGTGAGAGTAGAGTTCAAGATTTTTTAAAAAAACAAGAAATACTAGGTGAATTACCTCGGTGGCATTTTATTGGACATTTACAAAAAAATAAGGTCAAATATTTAGTTGGAAAAGTTTTTTTGATTCATTCTGTTGATTCAATTGAATTATTGGATATTATTCAGCGAGAAAGCAAAAAAAAAGGTGTTATAACCTCAGTGTTACTTCAATTTAATTTAGCACGTGAAGATAGTAAATCTGGATTTTTGAAAGAGGAACTTTTGAATTTGCTTGAAGTATTGCCAAAATACGATGATATTAAGATTGAAGGATTGATGGCGATTGGTCCATTAACGGAAAGTAATGTGGAAATTAGAAATGTTTTTGTGGAATTAAAGCAAATATATGATAAAATAAATAATAAATCTCTAGGTAAAAATATTAACATGAAGTATTTATCGATGGGGATGACAGATGACTATAAAATTGCAATAAAAGAAGGTTCCAATATGATAAGAATTGGACGAAAAATATTTAGTAGATAGGAGAAAAAATATGGCGGCAGAAAAATTTAAGGATAAAATTATTAAAGTTTTTGGTATGGAAGTAGACAACGAGGATGGATATGAAGAAATTTATGAAGAGGAAGGGTATGATGATCATACCGATGATAGTAAAAGTGCTTTTAATGCCCCAAAAGTTAAGAAAAAAAATTCTTCAAGACGCAGTGATTTGTCTATTGATGATGGACCAGAAGTATTAGTATTAGAACCTGAAATTTTCAAAGATGCTCCTGGTATTTGTAATAAAATCAGAGCTGGAAAAACGGTTGTTTTGAATTTAAAAAATACAGATTATGAGAATGGACGTAAAATTTTCGATTTTCTAAGTGGTGCATTATTTGCACTCGATGGCTCAATTAATAAAATTGCAGATAATGTATTTATTCTTGCACCCCAACAGGTTGCAGTATTGACCAATCCTGAAAGAGAAGATGTTGAGTTTAATTCTCCAATACTCGAATGGGATGAAGGAGAAGAATAAAACTATATGATAACAACGATTCTTATACGAGCAGGTGATTTTCTATTCCAATTTATTGTATTACTAATTATTGTAAATATAATTTTTAGTTGGGTAAGACCTGATCCGAATAATGTGTTTGTTCGAACTATTTATAATTTGACTGAACCGATATTAACGCCTTTACGACGTTTTACTGTTTTTGGACAATTGGACCTTTCAGCTTTTGCAGCAATATTATTGTTACAATTTATTATTTTTCCGCTTTATAAAATGATTATTTTAGCTGTTTTTTAAGTTGTGAAAAAGAGATAGAAAAATTTGAAGGGGAAAATTATGATTGAAAAAAAGGACGATTATTTACTATCTCATATTAAAGATATTTGTTTAAAAAATTTTGCACCAAAATATTTTGACTTTTATGATGAAGCCCGACAAGATATTATTGAGGACACTATAAAGAATTATGGTGTCCCTTATCTTTTTTTTGGTGGTTATAGTGGGACACAAAGAAAAATGCTATGCATTTATCCGGAATACTGTTTTAGTGATGAGCTAGAATGGCCAATTATGGGAATAAGTTTTAAAAAAGTGGAAGGTCTGAGTCATCGTAATGTATTAGGTAAATTAATGACTATGGGCATAACACGCGAAAGTATTGGTGATATTGATATTGGGGATGAGTGGGTTCAAATTATTTTTAATAAGCGGTTAAAGGATTTTTTCTGGATTAATTTTAACGAAATAAAAGGGAATAAAATAGAACCTTGTTTTATAGAAGCTACAAAAATTACAGCGTTTGAAAAAAAATTTAAGCGTGTATCAATTGTCATAGTATCCGATCGAGTGGATGGAATAATCAATAAGATATGGGGATTCTCACGGCAACAAAGTATAAAATATATAAAACAAGGACGATTGTTTATAAATTATATGGAAATAGTAAAAAATGATTATCGCGTTAATTTAGGCGATATAATTTCACTAAGAGGAAAAGGAAAAGTCGTGATTATTAGTATGGATCATCGGACAAAAAAAGGAAAGATACGAATGGAAATTGATAAATATGATTGAAAATACAAATGAAAATAAGCAACAATTTGACTATAAGGTTCCTGATAATATCGAACAACGATTGGATGTTTTTTGTTGTTCATTATCAGAGGATTACTCACGAGAATACATTAAACGATTATTAAATCGTAAATTAATTCACGTTAATGGTAGTATTAAAAAGGCAAGTTACAAAGTTAATCCTGGTGAAATTGTATCATTAGTTATTCCAAAGCCAAAACCTTCAAAAATTACTTCTGAAAAAATTGATTTAGAAATTATTTTTGAGGATAAAGATATCCTTGTGGTTAATAAACCTCAAGGTATGGTTGTTCATCCAGCACCAGGTAATTCATCAGGTACCCTTGTAAATGCCTTGATGTATCATACACAGGCGTTATCAACGATAAATGGTGTTATGCGACCTGGGATTGTACATCGTATCGATAAAGATACGTCTGGACTATTAATGGTGGCTAAGAATGATCTAGCCCATAAAAGTTTATCGGAGCAGTTAAAAGAGCATACTACTCTTAGACAGTATTATGGATTAGTGAAAGGTAATGGATTACCAAATAAAGGAACAGTAAATATGCCAATAGGTCGAGATCCAAGAGATCGAATAAAAATGGCAGTTGTTGAAAAAAATTCCAAAGAAGCGATTACACATTTTGAAGTATTAGAACGCTATCGGGATTATACACTTTTACGGTTTCAGCTCGAAACAGGTCGAACGCATCAAATTCGTGTGCATATGACGAATATTGGTCATCCACTAGCTGGCGATCCTGTTTATGGGAAAGGCAATAAAAATAATCGATTTGCGACAAATGGACAATGTTTACATGCACAAACATTAGGCTTTGTTCATCCACGTACAGGTGAAAACTTGCTTTTTGAAGCACCATTACCTGAATTATTCCAGACGATATTAAAGACTATAAAATAAAATACACGGTTAATAAAGGATTATTAACCGTGCAAAAAAATGAGATGATGAGTTGTTATTCAGTTACCGTTTTTATGTTTTCAATTTCTTCTTTAATGGGTGTGACATACATCGTGTTTTGATTTGTGAAAATAACCATACCAGGTTTTGCTTTATTCGGTTTTTTTAAGTATTTATAGTCAAGATAATCGACAGCGACATTTGAAGAATGTCTTGATTTACTATGCCAAGCAGCAAGGCAACCGGCTTCTAATAAGGTTTTTTCAGTAATGAAACGTCCATTTGCGATGATAAGAACATGGGAACCAGGCGCATCTTTTACATGGAGCCAACAATCCTCGTTCACTCCCATTTTTGTTGAAATGATATCATTTTGATAATTGTTTTTGCCAACATAGATATGAAAGTCTTCAGAGGAGATAAAATGAAGAGGGTGTGATGGAACGTGTTTTTTACGATCTTCTTTTGATAAACTTTTTTTATTGAATTCAGAATGCAAAAATTCATGTCGGATTTCGTCAAGTTCAGATAACTCAGTCGATTGTTCTAAACTATTTAAAAGAGATTCCAAATAATATATTTTTTCAGTTGTATCGGCAATATTGGATTCTAAATGAACAAGTGCGATTTTACTTTTATTATATTTTTTATAATATGATTGAGCATTTTGAGCAGGTGTACGATTTACTTTTAATGGAATTTCAATGGTTTGACACTCTGGATCAAAATAATTAATGAGTTCTGCTTTTTCCATTCCTTTGTGAAGGGCATAAATATTTGCAGTAACAAGATCGCCTAAAAGTTTGTCGCGTTCGCATTTCATGGATTTTTCTACATCATGATTAAGATTTTTCAATTTTTTTACATATTTTTTTAATAAGGTTTGTAATTGGTGGCGTAAATTTGCACTTCGTGTTTTAAAACGCAGGATTTTGTCTTTTCTGAAATAATATTCCTCTAACATCGAAGAAACTTCAGGAATACTTTCAATATGATGTTTTTGATGCAAATAATGAAGGTCAATTGTTGAAAAATCGGTCATTGTTCGGTTTAAGTAAATAATATTTGGAAGAACAGTATTTTTTATTTCAGCAATGACTTCACAAAAAGAAGCATAGAGAAATTGATTTTGTTTTTTTGAAAGATTTGAAAAATCTGATTCAGGGTCAATCCCAGATCGAAAAGTAATTTCGAGGGCAATATTGGGACTGATTCCTAAAAAACCTTGAACAAGACCATATTTGATGCTTGAATCACGGTGATCCATTGTAAATGATTCAAAGGTTGACTGAGATGTATTAAAAAAATTAAGTCGATTATTTTCAGGTGGGTAAATATAGGTGCGACCTGGAAGAATTTGTCGATAACGACTGGAACTCGATCCAACTTTTTTTAGAGAGTCTAAAATAACGTTATTCTCGTTAATCAAAATAATATTACTATGACGTCCCATAATTTCAACAATCAATTGTCGTGTGACGGGTTCATTGAATTCGTTTTTTGAGTCAATTGAAATTTCTAAAACCCGATCTGTTTCATGTTGAGTAAAGCTACTAATGGTTCCATTCAAAATATATTTTCTAAGAACCATACAAAAACTGGGTGGAGAATTAGGATTGGTTTTTAATTTATGCGAAATATAAGCTCTTGGATTACTTGCATTAGAAGAAAGAAGGAGATTATAGTTTTCACGACCAACATTAATTAATAACCGTATTTCGTCTAATTCAGGTTGATATATTTTTCGAATACGTCCGTTTATTAAGAGGGTTTGAAATTCTTGTTTTAAGTGATACAGGGTAACGCCATCAAAGGCCATAGTTGTCACCCTCCTTTCGAATTGTTAGTTTGATTTTAGCATTATAAACTTAAGAAGTAAAAGCATTTTTTTAGATCAGTGAAGAATCAACGCAAATAAAACCATGTTTTTGGATAAAAAAATAGATTTGTTTTTTTGATAATCAGGGTTAAGAATAGTCAATGGAAGTGAGTGTATAATTATTATTGCCTAGTTAGATTGACTTTTAAAGTAGAATTAGATATAGTATATTGATTAAATGTTTATTTAAAAGAAAATAACAGTTTTCAAAGAATAATCATTAATGAGTCTATTATATGATCAGTTTTGCAACAAATGTGTTTTCAGGGGAGATTTATTTTGCCAAATAAATGAAATGGAGAAAAACAATGAAAAGTATGACAGGTTTTGGTCGAGTAGATTATCGGGATGAAGATGTTGATTTTTCAATCGAAATAAAGACGATTAATCATCGCTTTCGGGATTTTTTTATAAAAATGCCAAAAGCATTAAATCCAATAGAAGAGAAAATCAAAAAAACTATTTCTGAAAAAATAGGTCGAGGTCGAATAGAGGTTTATATTAAATATATTGAGTTAGGAAGTAAAAATCAAAAGATTGTATTTAATCGTGATCTTGCAGTTGATTACATTGGAGTTCTTAATAAAATAAGACATCTTGATTCAATGATTGGTGATGATTTAAGTTTATCATTGATTGCAAAATTTCCTGATGTGATATACATTGAAGAAAGTCGCAAGGATACGAATCTAATTTGGGGAAAAATACAACCAGTATTACAACAAGTTGTTGATGAAGTGGAAATAAGCCGAAAAACAGAAGGCGAGAATTTAAAGGATGATGTATTAAATCGTCGTTTATATATTTTAGCTAAGACAGAAGAAATTTCCAAAAAAAGTCCAGAGATGATTGATAAATATCGCGAAGAACTTAAAAACAAAATAGCAGTATATCTTGATTCAGCCGAAATTGATGAACAAAGAATCCTAACAGAAGTTGCGATTATGTCGGATAAACTTAATATTGATGAAGAATTAACACGCATAAAAAGCCATATGAATCAACTGGGAAAAATAGTATTAGAAGACGAACCAATTGGTCGAAAACTTGATTTTTTAATTCAAGAAATTAATCGTGAAATTAATACGATTGGTTCAAAATCAAATAGTTTAGAAATTGCAAATAATGTTGTTGAAATTAAAAGTGAGATTGAAAAAATACGTGAACAGATTCAAAATATTGAGTAGGGGTGTTTATGAAACCAATAAGTGATTGTTTAAAAAAAAGAGAAAAGAGAAAAAAATCAGGAGAGCTTTTTTTTGAAAGAGATAAGGGGATTTTGATTGTTATATCAGGGCCATCTTGTGCAGGTAAGGGAAGCGTATGTAAAATAATTTGCAAAAAAAATCCTGATATACGTCTTTCAATATCTGAAACGACGAGACAACCCCGAAACAATGAAAAGCATGGTCGCGATTATTTTTATGTTGCAAAAGATTGTTTTAAAAAAAGAATTGAAGAGCAACAGTATTTAGAATATGCAACAGTCTATGAAAATTATTATGGAACACCTAAGGATTATGTTGAAGATCTTCTTGAATCTGGGTTTGATGTGATTTTAGAGATTGATATTCAAGGCGCAGCGAAAGTACGAAGTAATTACAAAGAAGGTATTTATATTTTTATAGTACCCCCATCAATGCAAGAATTACGACGACGAATTGAAGAACGTGGTACAGAAAGTAAAGAACAAATGGAAATACGATTAAATTGTGCTTCGGATGAAATGAAAAATGCGGATGATTATAGTTATATTGTGATTAACGATGATCTTGAAGATGCCGCAAATCGAGTACAATCGATTATCACAGCTGAAAAATGTCGAACAGAACGTTTGAAAAATAAAATCGAATCTATACTTGGGAGGTAAATATGAGATATCCAGCATTAAATGATTTAATAAAGAAAGCGGATAATAAATATTCGTTATGTCTTGCGACAGCAAAAAGAGCACGAGAAATTGTTGAGGGTGATGAACCCTTAGTGAAAATAAAAATTGATAATCCTGTTTCTATTGCTACAATGGAAATATCAGAAGAAATGGTTCATTGTATTCATCATGTTGAAAATGAAGATGAGACAATACCAGATAAATCTGAAACAATGATAGTAGAAGAAGAAATTAAAGCAGATAGTAGCGAAAATGATATGATACTTTAAATGAAGGGCTAGGTTTAAGAGTGCTGTGAAAATTGCTGAAATTTTTTTAAACCAAAAGAATAAAAAGATTGATAGAGTATATGATTATTTAATCCCAAAAGTTCTTGAAAATCAAATAAAACCAGGTCTTCGAGTGACGATTCCTTTTGGTAGGGGAAATCGCGTTATTGAAGGTTTTGTAATTAAAATAAAAGATGAATCTAGTTATAAAAAAAATATTAAAGAAATTTTAGAAATGATTGATGATGATCCAATTTTGATAAAAGAACAGATAGAACTTTGTCTTTGGATGAAGTTTTATTATTGTTCTTTATTTTATGAGGCCCTTTCTTATTTTGTTGCTTCAATTAAGATAAAAAAAGAAATCACCTATTGTATCTGTTCAGATTATGAACCGAAGGGGTTAAAGCAAGAGAAATTTATTCGATATTATTTTAATGATTCAAAAATAATTGCACTTAATGAAAAGAAAATTGATAAAGACGATTCTAAAATATTAAAAGAGTTAGTTGTAAGTGGTCTACTAATACAAAAAAAAACGTTTAAAATTCCAAAAACAAAGTTAGAATCAAATTATGCAATAACAATGATCGGGCAGGAAGCATTAAAAGACGATAAAAGATTAGGCATAAATCAGCAATGGATTCTTAAGTTATTAAATAAAAAAAACATGACAGATACAGAATTAAAAGTATTTCCGATGAAATATAGAGCATCTTTAAATCGATTAATAGAAAAAGAATATATTTGTAAAAATGAAAAGAAAGAAATACTGAATATTCAGCCTGAAAGAATAACAAACCATCAGGTGGTATTAACGCATGAAGAAGAAGAATCGTATAAAGAATTAAATGCGAGCATTCAGCGCAAACAAAAAATCCTTTTACATGTTTTTAATAGTACGAGTAAATATCGCTTATTTTTCAAATCGATTCAAGACCAATTAAATAATCATAAAGGGGTTATTCTTCTATTTCCAGAAATAAATATTACCTATCAAAGAATGGAAGTTTTTTATAAATATTTTGGAGATCAAGTGGCTGCTTTTCACGGGAAATTAACGGCGAAAGAGCAACAGAGTGTATTTAAAAAAGTTCAATTTGGAGACGTTCGGATTGTTATTGGCGTTCGATCGGCATTATTTTTACCAATGAAGAATTTAGGTCTTGTAATAATCGATGATGAACATGATCTCTCGTATTTTTCGATCTCTGCACCGCGATTTCATGTTACGGATGTCGCAAAAAAATATTGTGAATTGGTTGGAGCAGCCTTAGTTTTAGCAGATGATATTCCAAGAATAACGACGTGGCATGACATAATGAATAAAAAGATGCAGTACATTACCATTGGAAAATTACATAAAATTGAAAATGAGATTCAGGTTGTTGATATGCAAAATGAAATTCATAATGGAAATATGGGATTACTTAGTCGGATTTTAATTGATCAAATAAAAAGTGGAATGAAGAAGAAACGATTAAGTGTGTTACTCATTAATAAAAAAGGGTATGCAAGCTGTGTTTTTTGTCGAAATTGTGGGCATGTAGAAAAATGCCCACAGTGTGGTGTTGCATTAAAATATTTTGATAATGGACATGTTTTACAATGTCATTATTGTGGTTATGAAAAGAAGGTTCCGATAAATTGCTCAGAATGTGGAAGTAATCGCATTCGTCATATGGGCTTTGGAATAGATCAAGTAGAAAAAGTATTAAATAAAGGTTTTCCAATCGCTAAAATAGTAGTTGTTCAAGGACGGTTAAAGCCAAAAGAAATCAAAGAAATTAACGATGATATTAAAAATGGTCGGATTGACATCTTAATTGGAACGCAAGTTTTAATTAAATACTTTGATTTATCTCAAACAGGATTAGCAGGAGCAATTTTAATTGACGGCGATCTCAATCAAGGGAATTATAAAGCGTCTGAAAATGTTTATCAAATGTATCGTCGCTTTTTTAAAAAAACGATGACTCATGATGCAGTCGGGATTATTCAGACAAATGAACCAGAAAATGAAACGATTTACTCAATAGTAAATGAAGATGATCAGGAATTTTATAATGGTGAAATTCATTACCGAAAATTAATGAAATATCCACCGATAATGGATATGATTATTTATGGTGTTTTTAATAGTGATTATAGTGTAGCAGAAAATGATAGTTATACATTATATTTTGATTTAAAAAATGCATTAGAAAAAAGTATCAATCCGGAAAATTATCGATTGTTTAAACCAATTAGCATTGGTGTTATGTCAGGAGGAAAATGGCGATTCCAGATTATTTTTAAAATAAAAAATATCGCTATTTTTCAAAAAATAATGCCGTGTATTATTAAAGCTGGTTATATAGAAAAAATTAAATCTAAGGTATCGATAGAAATAAATTCTTAAAGAAAAACGGAGTAAGGAGAAAAAATGGCTATAAGAGAAATACGAATTGATGACGATCCTATACTAAGAAAGAAAACACGGAAAATTTTAGAAATTAATGATAAGATTCGAATTATACAAGAAGATATGCTCGAAACAATGTATGAAAATGAAGGCGTTGGTTTAGCAGCGCCTCAAATTGGAATCTTAAAGCAAATTGCAGTGATTGATATTGGAGAGGGTCCAATGACATTTATTAATCCAACAATTATTATGACAGATGGTGAAGAAGAAGACGAAGAAGCATGCCTAAGTTTACCTGATCAATCAGGAATGGTTATTCGACCAAAAACAGTGACTGTTGAAGCAACAGACATCGATGGAACACTATTTCAATTAACTTGTTCAGATTTATTTGCACGCGCTATTTGTCATGAGTTTGATCATCTCAATGGGGTGTTGTTTATCGATCGAGTAAAAGAATGAAAAAACTAAAAATAATTTTCATGGGAACCGCAGATTTTGGAGTACCAGCCCTTGAAAAATTGGTAGAAGCAGGGCATGATGTACGTGCGGTTATTGCACAGCCAGATCGTCCCAATAAACGTGGGAAAAAGATTGCTATTTTGCCATTAAAAGCAAAAGCGATGGATTTAGGAATAGACGTATTGCAACCAGAAAAGATAAAAGATCCCATTGTTATTGAAGAACTAATAAGAATAGATTCTGATATTTTTATTGTAGCTGCCTATGGACAAATGTTATCGAAAGAAATATTAGAAATTCCTCAGTATGGTGCGATTAACATTCATGGATCATTATTGCCTAAATATCGAGGGGCAGCTCCGATTCAACGTGCAATTATTAATGGTGACAAAAAAACAGGTGTAACGATTATGCAAATGGGGTTAGGTATGGATACTGGAGATATGCTTTCAAAAGCAGAAATTGAAATAAATAATTGTACAACAGTTGAAACACTTTATCATGATTTAGCTGAAATTGGTGGGGATTTATTAATTAAAACGATCGAAGATTTAATGAATAATCGAATTATACCAATTTGTCAGAATGAAAATGACGTGAGTTATGCAGATAAAATTTTAAAAGATACCGGACATATTCAATGGACGCAAAAAAGTACACAGATTGTATCATTAATAAATGGGACCGATCCTCAGCCAGGTGCCTATTTTTATTATGAGCAAGAAAAAATTAAATGTTTTGAACCAGAAAAAATTGAATGGTCTGGGAATGAAATGGCAGGTGGTATTTTAATAGCAAATAGTCGTGATGGTTTAGTGATAAAAACCAAAGATGGTGCCGTTAAACTTGGAGAAATTCAAATACCAGGAAAAAAACGAATGGAAGCGAAGGTTGCACTAAGAGGAAAGAGTTTTGAAACAGGTGTCGTGTTAAAATAAGAAAAGTCGGACTGTAGACAAAGATATAAAGGAGTTCCGACAATTGTTAAATCATGGTG
>LGOV01002474.1_pt1 | contig 59636 bp, 58 predicted proteins | sample 469881 | NCBI WGS metagenome assembly LGOV01 (sample SAMN03857199, study PRJNA290197) | marine sediment metagenome | biome: marine cold seep biome; feature: cold seep; material: marine sediment; isolation source: sample #5579, elevator 3A push core 41 containing 12 cm of sediment... ...
TTCCTGGCCGATGTGCTCACCGACATTCGTCGCTTACTGCTGTAATTGGTAGCGACGTGCTTTCACAAGCGGCGCCCCTCGGGGCGCCGCTTGTGTTTGCTAAGCCTATATGCCTGCTAAACCTATAGCAGGGCGACCAAAGTGGTAGTTTTGCGTCACCTGACTGTTTTAACTTTAAAAAAATGAAATAAAAGCGGGTCTCTCAGGCTTTTGGGGAGTTGTGTCGCTTGAGAGGCACGGTTATTGTCAGTTAACAGATTTTTCATACTCATTTTTCGAACTCTTTTTTCATACCAAGAACTTCAAGGAGCAGTGCCATGCGTTTAATCCTGTTGGGTGCCCCCGGCGCGGGGAAGGGGACTCAAGCTCAGTTTATTTGTGAGCAATTTAAGATTCCTCAGATTTCCACCGGGGATATGCTGCGCACGGCCATTAAAGATGGCACTGAGCTGGGCTTGAAAGTAAAAGAGATCATGAACAGTGGTGGTCTGGTGTCTGACGACATCATCATTGACTTGGTCAAAGAGCGCATCAGTCAGCCTGACTGCGAAAATGGCTTTCTGTTCGATGGTTTCCCACGCACGATCCCTCAGGCCGACGCCATGAAAGAGGGCGGCGTTAAGCTGGATCACGTGGTGGAAATTGCCGTACCCGATGAAGAGATCGTCAGTCGTTTGGCGGGACGCCGTGTGCATCAGGCATCGGGCCGGGTTTATCACGTTGAGCACAATCCGCCCAAAGAGCCAGGCAAAGATGATGTTACCGGTGAAACGCTTATTCAGCGTGAAGACGACCAAGAGTCCACGGTGCGTAATCGGCTATCCGTTTACCACGATCAAACGGCACCGCTGGTCGATTACTATCAGCAGTGGGCCAAGCAAGACCCTCAGAGCGCGCCCCAGTACCACCGCATTGAAGGCGTCGGCAGCGTGACGGATATCACCCGCCAGGTTAAAGAAGCCCTTAGCTGATAAGAGCCCTCAACTGGTAATAACCCTCAGCCGATTTTACGCCTTTGAAGATGGCCCGCCTAATGCGGGTCATCGTCGTATTAGCGTGACAAAGGTATAATGCCGCAATCTTTCTTTCGAGTGGCCACTTGCTATGCCGTTACATCTGCTNNCTTCAAGCGCCTGCTCTGCAGCCTTACTGCGCCAGGGTGATTCGGGCACTGAGTGCCTGGCGCGCTTCGAGATGACGCCGCGTGCCCATACCCGCCGGCTGCTGCCGATGGTGGATGAAGTGCTTGCCGAAGCGCAGGTAACCCCTTCCCAGCTTGATGCCGTAGCGTTTGGACGGGGGCCGGGTTCGTTTACCGGACTGCGTATCGCGGCGGGGGCTGCTCAGGGGTTAGCGTTTGGCTTGGACTGCCCGTTGCTGGGTGTGTCTACTTTGGAGGCGCTGGCCCTTCAGGCCCATCGACGCTATCACCTCCGCCACGTGGTGACTGCCTTAGATGCCCGCATGGGCGAGGTATACGCCGCGACGTGGCACTGTCTTAAAGATACCATCACGCCGATGAGCACCGAGGCCGTGCTGGCCCCTGAAGCACTGCGCCTGCCGGGCGACGAAACCGACTGGGTAGGCGTAGGCAGTGGCTTTACGCTGTGGGAGCGCTTCACTGTCGGTTTGCAGCTCAGCATGCCCCAGCATTTGGATGATTTAGAGCCCCGCGCCGAAGATATGGCGTGGCTAGCGGCGCGTGATTTTGCCGCTGGGTTGGGGCAGGCTGCGCACTTGGTTCAGCCGGTTTACCTGCGCAACGACGTTGCCTGGAAAAAGCCCGCATGAGCTATGTGAAGAGCTGTGTGGAGAGCTCTGTCGAGAGCGACGTTGGGACCGATGTTGAGAGCATCGTTCTGCCTGACGGCCTGCGCTTGGTGCAGGGCGAAGAGGGGTTGGCGCTGGTCGGTGATGAAAAACGCTACGGCAAGCCGCTCAGCGTTGACTTCGTGGCGGGCAAAGCGGCCCATCGACGCCGCTTTGGCGGAGGGCGCGGCCAGCTAGTCGCAAAGGCATGTGGGCTTTCCAAGGGCGTGGCCCCCTGCATCGTTGATGCTACGGCAGGGTTGGGGCGGGATGCGTTTGTGTTGGCTAGCCTAGGCGCCCAGGTATTGTTAATTGAGCGGGTTGCAGCGATTGCGGCGCTGCTGGAGGATGGTCTGAAACGTGCTGTAAGTCATAGCGATACAGCGGATATTGTTGCTCGCATGACACTGCGTCATGGCGATGCGGCTCAATCCCTGGCTGAGCTGGTGGCCAGCGCTCACTTTTCACCGCAGGTAATACACCTGGATCCGATGTTTCCTCATCGTGAGAAATCAGCGTTGGTGAAAAAAGAGATGCGTCTGTTCCGCGAGTTGGCCGGTGATGATAACGATGCCCCTCGATTACTAGAAGCAGCGTTGGATGTGGCCACTCATCGCGTGGTGGTTAAGCGCCCCCGTAAGGCGCCGCCTATTGCGGGCCCAGTGCCGCAACATACCCTTGAGGGTAAAACCAGCCGCTACGATCTGTATGTACATCGCTCATTAGCACGGTAGCTCGTTAGTGTACTTATCAGTGGCTAAGTAAGGAGCATCCATGCAGAACGCGTGGCGAGAAGGTAATCGATTTACGCTGCTGCCGGAGGCCTCGCGCTTTCTGCCCGCTATGTTTGAAGCGGTGCATAACGCGCGGCACTATGTGCTGGTAGAGCTCTACTTGATGGAATCAGGGGAGCTTGCAGATCAAGTAATCGAGGTGTTGACTGATGCAGCGCAGCGCGGTGTTCGCGTCTGTTTACTGCTGGATGGCTATGGCTCGATGGGCCTCTCCGGGAGTGATCGCCAGCGCCTGAAGCAAGGCGATGTTCAGCTGCGCTTTTTTAACCCCATCGGCTTCCACTCTTTAGCGCTGAACCTGAGCCGTGACCATCGCAAAATAATGGTTATTGACGGCGAGCTGGCGTTCACCGGTGGCTTTGGCGCGGTGGATGAGTTTTTGAATGCCTGGTACGAAATTGCCCTGCGTATTGAAGGGCCAGTGGTGGCCGATTGGGAGTTGCTGTTTCGGCGCCTATGGCATTCGCGGCTGACCCGAGTCGAGAAGGGCGAGAGACGCGCGGCGGCTCTCCCAGAGCGTCGTGAGCCTCAGGCGTTTGCCAATGGCATGCCTGGGCGGGCGATGTCGGCGCGTGGCTATCGTTATCAAGCGATTCGCCACTCATTGCATTATCGGGTCAGCCAGGTAAATGAACGACTCTGGTTATGCACACCCTATTTTGTGCCCACCTTTGCCCTGCGTCGGCGCTTGGTTCGGGCGGCTCGCAGAGGGATAGACGTACGCTTATTGCTGCCGGGGGCAAAGCATGACCATCCCAGCGTTCGCTTTGCCGGTCAGCGCTTTTATCACACCATGCTCAAGGCTGGGGTGCGCATTTTTGAGTTTCAGCCGACCTTTATCCACGCCAAGTTTGTGCTCGCCGATGAGTGGGTGAGCATTGGTTCGTGTAACTTTGACCACTGGAATCTGCACTGGAACCTAGAGGCAAACCAGGAAGCAATGGATCCGAAGCTCGCGACGGGCGTACGAGAACTGTTTGAGCGGAACTTTGCCGCCAGCCAGGAGGTAGACGCCGCGGCTTGGGCAGCGCGCCCCTGGAGGCAGCGCGCCCGTGAGTGGGTCTATGGCGTGCTGGATGCCATGGTAACGCGGCTTAAATAATAGTAACGCGATTTAAATAGTGTCGACGCTAAGTATTTAGCCTAAGTGCCTAGCGCTTTTTGCCCTTGGCAGGCGTTTTTTTACGCGGTTTTGGTTTAGGCGTTTCCGGCGGCACGCGGTAGTGCAGGTAAAGATCCAAAACCAGTTCCGGCAACTGCACTACCAGCGACTCCTGGCGTTCTTGATCTTTAGCCAGCTCGGCCAAGTCCGGCTCATCGTCGAACAGTCCGGAGAGCAGCATAAACGGCAGCAGCAGGGCGGCGGCGGTCTCTTCATCGTCCTGGAACCAGGCGCTCTCGTCGCTGAAGGCGCCCTCCATAAAGCCCGCACACCAGTCGCCGATGGGGGTTTCCTCGGCGGGTTCTCCTCCCAGCGTTAGCTCAAACGGCAGTTCTGGTAAGCCGCCTTGCTCGAGTACCGCCACCGCGTTGTCGCGCAACAGTGTGAGCAGAGTAATAATCTCATCACGCTCGGCGTCATCGGTGTAGCGAGGCTCACCCTGAAACAGCTCGGTCAGCCACTGGGTCGGCGGCACTTCGCTGGGTGCCACGGCAAGGGCCACTAAAAAGCCATGGGCGGAAATAAGATCCAGGGCGTCTTCATCCACTTGATCCGAGTCAAGGAAGTCGTCCAATCTATCCAACTGCTCATCCTCGAGCAGTGGCTGCGGTGGCGTGTTCGTTTCAGGCGTATCGCTGCGCTCTGCCATGAGTAAAGCCTCGTTAATGCGAATCGGTAACCATCGGTCAAGTTATCTAAATTACTGTCTACCTATAACGGCTAGTTTATCACTAATGAAGACGTCACCACTGCCTCCTTGGCCTGCGACTGAATTGGCGGCCATGTCGGAAACAGAGTTGCACCGGGCCGTGCAAGTTCGCGTTGAACAGGCGTGGCAGCGTTGCTGTGAAGTGTGCCCAGCGCTGCCAGCCCCAAATGTGTGGTTTAACCTGCGCGGCGCTTCGGCCGGCCAGGCGCACCTTGGTCATGGGGGGCTGCGCTTGAACCCGGTGTTGCTGAGCGAGAACCGTACGGCGTTTTTTGATGAGGTGATTCCTCACGAAATGGCTCACTGGCTGGTGTTTCATTTGGACAATGGTCCGCGTTTAAAACCCCACGGCCGCGAGTGGAAAACGGTTATGCGCGACCTTTTTGGTTTAGTTCCCAGTGTTACCCATCGGTTTGATATTAAGCAGGCGCAGTCCGCACCTTATCGTTACCAATGCGATTGCCGCTTTCACCAATTTACCCCGAGACGTCATGCTTTAGTGGTAAATGGGCGCCATTATCGCTGCCGACACTGCGCTAAGACCTTGGTCTACAGGCCGGAAGTTGTCTCGTGATTTGTTTATAAATGTTTGTTTTTTAACTAAAAAATGATAATACCAATGTCTAAAGGGAAGCCCGCGCGAGGAGGTTTATGCTAGGGGAACATTAATGGCAGTCGATACTCCCAATAATGACCAATAAGCCCATAAATAATCGTATCGACTACAGTTTCTTAGAGAGTGCATTTTCACGGACAGAGGCAATTTTATGAGCGATCAACAGAATGTCTATCCGGTGCGCGAAGATTTCGCCGCCAATGCCTGGGCCGATAAAGCCAAATATGAGGCCATGTATCAGCAGTCGATAGACGACCCGGAGGGCTTCTGGGCTGAGCAAGCCAAACGCCTCGACTGGATTAAAGCACCCAGCAAAATCAAAAATACCTCCTTTGCGCGTGACAATGTCGATATTCGTTGGTTTGAGGATGGTCTGCTTAACGTCAGCGCCAACTGTCTTGACCGCCATCTGGATAAGCGCGGTGATCAGACAGCGATCATTTGGGAAGGCGACAACCCGGATGAGTCCAAACACATTACTTATCGCGAACTCTATGCACGCACGAACCAGCTGGCCAACGCGCTGAAAGAGCTGGGTATCGGTAAAGGCGATACCGTCACGCTGTATATGCCGATGATTCCCGAAGCCGCCATGGCGATGCTTGCCTGTTCGCGCATCGGGGCCATTCACTCGGTTGTCTTTGGTGGCTTCTCGCCGGACGCCGTTGCCCAGCGGGTCATTGGTGCCGACTCCAAACTGGTGATTACTGCCGATGAGTCGGTGCGCGGTGGCAAGCACGTACCGCTGAAAGAGAACGTGGACGCCGCGCTAACCCGTGACGGTACGGGTGTGTGTAAAAACGTCCTGGTGGTGAAGCGCACCGGCGGTGAGATTGAGTGGAAAGAGGGCCGCGATGTCTGGTTTGATGAGCTGGTCGACAAGCAGTCCAGCGAGTGTGAACCGGAAGCCATGGGCGCCGAAGACCCGCTGTTTATTCTCTATACCTCGGGTTCTACCGGTGCGCCTAAAGGCTTGAAGCACACCACCGGCGGCTACCTGACATACGCCGCCATGACCCACCAGTACGTGTTTGACTATCAAGAGGGTGAAATCTACTGGTGCACCGCGGACGTTGGCTGGGTCACCGGGCACAGCTATATCGTTTATGGCCCCTTGGCTAACGGTGCGACTACCCTGATGTTTGAGGGTGTTCCCAGCTATCCCACCCATGGCCGTATGGGGGATATCGTTGATAAGCACAACGTTAATATTCTCTATACTGCGCCCACCGCGGTGCGTGCCCTGATGGCCCATGGCGAAAACGTCATGGACTCCAGCAAGCGCGATAGCCTGCGGCTGTTGGGCTCCGTGGGCGAACAGATTAACCCGGAAGCCTGGGAGTGGTTCTACCGCGTTATCGGCAACGAAAAATGCCCGATTGTGGATACCTGGTGGCAAACCGAAACCGGCGGCATCATGATTGCGCCGCTGCCGGGCGCTACGCCGCTTAAACCTGGCTCTGCGACCGTACCGTTCTTCGGTGTGAAGCCCGCGCTGGTCGATAACGAAGGCAATAAACTGGAAGGCGCCACTGAAGGCAACCTGGTGATCCTTGACGCCTGGCCGGGTCAGGCGCGCTCTATTTGGGGTGACCACGAGCGCTATGTTCAGACTTACTTCTCGACCTACGACGGTATGTACTTCACGGGTGACGGCTGTCGCCGCGATGAGGATGGCTACTACTGGATCACCGGGCGTGTGGATGACGTGCTGAACGTTTCGGGTCACCGCATGGGCACCGCTGAGATTGAGTCCTCTCTGGTAGCGCACAGCGCCGTTGCGGAAGCAGCCGTTGTTGGTTTTCCGCACGATATTAAGGGACAAGGCATCTATATCTATGTCACCCTGAGTGACGGTATCGAGGCGACAGACGAACTCAAAAAAGAGCTGACCCAGTGGGTGCGCAAAGATATTGGCCCGATTGCTTCGCCGGATGTCATCCAGTGGGCGCCAGGTTTGCCGAAAACCCGCTCGGGTAAAATCATGCGCCGCATTTTGCGCAAGATTGCCGCCAATGAGTGTGATGGTTTGGGTGATACCAGTACGCTGGCCGACCCGTCGGTGGTCGATGAGCTGATTGAGCATCGCGCCAACCAATAATGGCGACAACGGTATAGGCTGTTTAGCCTAATAAAGCTTGTTTGCCGACTCAAAGCCGTGCCGACCTGAGTAGGTCGGCACGGTCGTGTTTATAGACACGTGTTTCACTTGTGTGAACGATCTATTATAAATTGTGCATGTGATGCTTGGGCATGATGAAGCCCATGGGGTACCATGCTTCACAACCGTAAGAGCCTAGCGTCGCGGCGGCAGACAACCCCGCTGCTCGAGGAACCGGAGGAATATCCATGGCAGTAGCTCATAAGTTTATCGTCGCTGACGATCACCCGCTGTTTCGTGCAGCGCTGACCCAAGCGTTACGCCAGTTGGCCCCCCAGGCGGAAATTGTCGAAGCGGACACCATGGAAGCCACCACTGACGTGGTGAATCGCCACCCAGATGCCGATTTGATTCTGCTGGATCTGCATATGCCGGGAGCCCATGGCTTCTCTGGTTTGATCCAACTGCGTGGTCAAATGCCTGATATCCCCGTTGCGGTAGTGTCTGGTAGTGATGAACCCTACGTGGTTCGTCGTGCTATTGACTACGGCGCTTCGGGTTTTATCCCTAAATCATCGTCTCTACAACTAATTGCTGAAGCCGTCGGCGAAATTCTGCAGGGCGAGGTGTGGTTACCTGAGGCGTTGGCCAACGTGCTGGAAGAGACCAGCGAAGAGGAGTCGCGTTTTGCCGAGGCGATTGCTTCGCTAACGCCCCAGCAATTCCGCGTCTTGAATATGCTGACCGAAGGCCTGCTGAATAAACAGATCGCTTATGAACTGAGCGTCTCTGAAGCCACGATCAAAGCCCACGTGACCGCGATTCTACGCAAGCTGGGCGTACACTCACGTACCCAGGCGGTTATCGCGGCTCAGAAGCTTGAAGTCGAGCCGCCGAAAGTCGTTTCCTAAGCAAGTAGCAAGCAACGACTGTGTTAACCGCGGCGCGCTTAGCGCGCCGCCCGATTGGCCTGCAGCGTGCGCGTCAGTAGCGCCCGTAGTGCCGCCGGTTTAACGGGCTTCAGCAGCAGTTGATAGCCCGCCCGCTTGATCTCTTCAGCCACCGCTTCGGTACGGTCAGCGGTAATCACAATCCCTGGTACCGCCCCCTTAAAACGTTCGCTGAGTGCTTCCAGCGCCATTAAGCCGGTGACTTCGTTATCCAGGTGGTAGTCCGCCAGAATAGCGTCAGGGTCGCCATCCATATTGCGTAGGATCGATTTGGCCCCGCCGATACTGGTGGCGGTAAACACCTCGCAGCCCCAGCCGCTAAGCATGGCGGTCATGCCTTCCAGAATTAGCGTCTCGTTATCGATGCATACAATCCGCGTACCGCTCAGCTTATGGCTGCCGCGCCGCGCATGCGGCTCAAGCTCGGTGCTGGTTGACTCGTGGGCGGTGACAATCGGTACGCTGACTGAGAAAACCGCGCCTTTGCCTACCGTCGAGCGTACCTTGATAGGATGATCCAGCACCCGGCTCATACGGTCGGCAATGGAGAGCCCTAGCCCCAGCCNNTCTCGCTCTCTTTGTGGCGGGAGACCTGATCCAATCGGCGGAATTCCTGAAAAATTTCGCTCAATTTAGACTCGGGAATGCCGGGGCCGCTGTCCCACACTTCAATAGAGAGCCAGCCATTTTGGCGACGGCAGCCCAACAGCACGCGCCCCTCTTGAGTGTAGCGAATCGCATTGGATAAGAAGTTTTGTACGATACGGCGCAGCATTTGAGGATCTGAGTCGACCCAAAGCTGGGTAGGCACGACTTCTAAATCTAATCCGCGATCGTCCGCCATCACCTCAAATTCGGCGCGTAACGGGCGGAAGATATCCGCTAGGGCAAAGTGACTGCGGCGGGGCGTTAGGGCGCCTGCGTCCAGCTTGGAGATATCCAGCAGGGTGCTTAGCAGTTCCTCGGCGGCCTGCAGCGAGTTATCGATATGGCCAACGATGCGTTGGGTGTCGGTCGTAGTCACGTTCTGCATCAGCGCGGAGGTAAATAGCCGTGCCGCGTTAAGCGGCTGCAGCAAGTCGTGGCTGGCCGCGGCCAAAAAGCGCGTTTTGGAAGCGTTAGCATCTTCCGCGAGCTGCTTAGCCTGGCGCAGGGCGAGCTCTGCCTCGGCACGTACCCGGTTCTCCTGGCGCAACGCCGCGTTGGCTTCAGAGAGCGCCTGGGTACGCTCACGCACGCGCTCTTCCAGGGTTTCATTGGTCTCTTTAAGGGCAATTTCAGCCTGACGGCGTTCGGTAATATCCTGATAGAGCGCAAAGAAGCCCAGGATCGCCTGGCTGTCACCAAAGTGCGGCGTGTAAGTGACCAGCATATAGCGCATGGCTTCATTCACCTGCAGCGAGACTTCAAAGCTGACCCGTTCGCCATTCAAGGCTCGTGCGACCCATGGCGCGCGCTCCTCCGCCTGCTTAATTGGCAGCACGTCTTCAAAGCGCCGACCAATGACCGCATTGCGGTCAATATTGAACGCTTGCTCGTAGGCGCGGTTGGTAAATAGGTAGCGGCACTCTTTGTCGAAGTAGGCAATCAACGCGGGCACGTTGTCGGTATAGATACGGATATTGTTTTCCGAGCGAATCAGCGCCTCTTCGATGCGCTTTTGCTGGGTAATATCCTGATAGGTATACACAAAGCCGCCGCCAGGCATTGGGTTACCCTGCACTTCCAGCACGCTGCCGTCCTGGCGGTAGCGCACATAGCGGTGGGGCTGGCCTTCGCGAATATTGTCGAGCAGTAGCTGGACATGCTCTTCCGGATCACCCGGGCCATACTCGCCGTTGTGGGCGTTGTAGCGGAAGATACGGTCTATGGGGGCGCCAACACGAATCAGGTGGTCAGGGAAACGGAAGAGCTCAAGATAGCGCTGGTTCCACACCACCAAGCGAAGGTTCTGATCGACCACGCTGATGCCCTGGTTAATGTTTTCAATGGTGGCCTGGAGCAGCGCCCGGTTGAACTCCAGAACTTGGGAGGCTTCATCGACAATCGAAATTACATCCGAGATGCCGATACCGCGCCCCTGAAGCGCCGAGTTGACTACAATGCGTGCCGATGAAGCACCCAGCACGGAAGCCAGAAAGCGTTCGGTGAACTGAATAATATCGATTGAGGCGCGAGTGCCGTCGTCCAGCGGTTTACCCACCCGGCGAGCATAGTCTTCAAAGGCGCGATCGACCTGTCCCGCCCCTAGAAAACGTTCACAAAGAACTTTTAAATCGCCCACGGTGGTCGCCCCGGTCCAGGGGCGGTTGACCGATGTCTGGCGTGTTTCCACGCTATCCACGAACAGCGAGGCCTGAATACGCTCAACCACCCGCTGCGAAGTGACCTGAGAGACAAAAATATAGCAGAACAGGTTGACCCCGAGTGAGAGCATCACGCCGTGAGTAAAACTGTCGCCCAAGTTGAGCCCGAATAGTGCCGTGGGTGATAGCCAGTTAAGCCCCAGCGGACCACCCTCTAGCCATATTGTCGGTAGCACACCAGCATTGATCATGGCGGGCATCAATAGGCTGTATACCCAGATGGTAAAGCCAGCGTTCATGCCGACAATGACCCCGAGGCGATTACCGCGCTTCCAGTAAAGCCCACCAATCACCGCGGGGGCAAACTGTGCGGCGGCGGCAAACGACAGCATGCCGATCGAGGCCAGCGAGGTGAATTCGGCTATCAGTTGGTAGAAACCGTAGGCCATAGCCAGTACGGCGACAATGGTTAAACGCCGCGCACGCAGCACCAAGCGACCATAATCCCGTGCCTTGGTATCAAACCAGCGCAGCCTGAACAGCGCCGGAATAACAATTTCATTGGAGATCATGATCGACACCGCTACCGCAGCGACAATCACCATGCCGGTGGCCGCCGAGAAACCGCCGATAAAGGTGAGTAGCGTCAGCCACTGGTGGCCCGAGGCCATTGATAGCGCCAGCACGTAGGTATCGGGTTCAACGCTGCTTTCGGAAAACAGCAGCAGCCCGGCGGCGGCCAACGGCACCACAAAGAATGCAATTGCCAACAGGTAGAGCGGAAACAGCCAGCGAGCCTTGGTGGCATCATCAGGATGAATGTTCTCCACCACTGCCACATGGAACTGGCGTGGCAGGCACAGTATCGCCAACATGGCGAGCAAGGTTTGCGCCCAGAAGCTCTGACCGAAATCCTGATTGGCCAGCTGGCGCTGGAGTTCAAGCTGGCTTTCGGCGTGGCCCATTAGCTCACCCAGGCCATCAAACATTCCCCAGGTAACAAAGGCACCGAGCACCACAAAGGCCAACAGCTTGACCAGCGATTCAAACGCCACGGCGTGGATTAATCCTTCGTGGTGTTCGGTGGCATCGGTGTGGCGGGTGCCGAATAGAACTGCGAAAATCGCCATCACAATGGCCACATAGAAGGCCGTATCACCAAACAGTGGCGTATGGGTCACATCGGTGGCATCGGTAAGAACGCTAAAAGTAGTGGAAACTGCTTTTAGCTGCAGGGCAATATAGGGCAGGGTGCCGACGAGAGCTACCAGACTGGCAAAGGCGGCCAGCGACTGGGTTTTGCCGTAACGGGAGGCAATAAAATCGGCAATCGAGGTGACGTTTTGATGTTTGGCAACGCGGATCATCTTGGCCAGCACCGGCCAGAAGAGTAAAAACGTTAAAATCGGCCCGACGAAGATGCTTGCAAACGACCATCCCGCGGTGGCTGCTTGGCCAACCGCGCCGTAAAACGTCCACGAGGTACAGTAAATAGCCAGCGCCAAGCTATAGATGATCGGACGCCGACGGGTGGCGCCATGGGTACGTGCGCGGCGGTCACCGTACCATGCGATGCCGAATAGAACGGCAATGTAGAGTAACGAAACCGCTACCAGTAGCCCGCCGTGAAACATGCCTTTCTCCCCGCCAGAGTGTGCGACCCACTAAACGTGCGCTAATAAAAAGGCTTCATTCTAGGCGAAACAGTGGGTCGTGTACGACCGTTTGTACCACGGGCTGTTTATTTGTCTAGGCGCATACGTTGTTGAGTAGCGGTGATGTTTCGCGCAGCGTGCGTATCTCTTCGAGGATAGGGTCGCGGGAGTCTTTATCCAGGGGCACTAGCTCACGGCTCTCGCAGTTGAGTAGATAGGGCTGGGTGATCAAAATATCGGTGTGATGGCGCTCAAACTGATAAAGGATAAATTCCGCTAAACGGGTGTCATTCTGCTCGGTAATACGGATGTTCTCGCTGTCCACCATGCTGAATTTGGTGATCATCGGAATGGCAAAAGTCCATGGGCGCCATACCGCCGTGCTGCTTTCGGTTGAAATGACCGTGGCGGTCTCGGGTAGTTGTGCTTGCTTGTGATCAAACCAGCTGTACTCCACCTGAACTTGATAGCCCAGCATACCCAGCCCGCCACACACCGGCACTATCCACTTGGGCAAACGTTTGCCGCTCAAATTGCGCACTATCAGGCCAATCCCGGCGGCCGCAAGGCCTGCAAAAACGGCGGCGATCAAATGCCAAATCATAAATTATCCTTTCAAAAAGCCGTCTATAAAAGCTATCTATAAAAGCCATCGGGCCTCCCTAAGGAAGCCCGATGATGAGGTCGATTCCAAAGCGTTATCGCCGTATGGCGATAACGCATCAGGAAGGAGTATGACTTAGTGATCTATCGCCATGCCAGCACCTTTCGGATAGCGAACGCTTTCCACCAGATCCTGAATTTCCTGCGGCGGTGCAGCTGTCACTCTGGAGACCGCAAAGGCAACGGCGAAGTTGATCATCGCGCCTACGGCACCGAAGGAGAGCGGCGAGATGCCCAAGATCCAGTTATCCGGCGTGTTTGCCAGCATATTGGTGCCTGGTACGAAGAACCAGCCCAGGTAGGTAAAGATGTAAAGCAGGGTGCAAATCAAGCCCGCCAGCATGCCGGCAATCGCCCCTGAGTTGTTCATCCGCTTGGAGAAGATACCCATCATCAGCGCGGGGAACAGTGATGCACCGGCGATACCAAAGGCCAACGCCACCGTTTGTGCTGCAAACCCCGGCGGATTAAGCCCCAGGTAGGTGGCCAACAGAATGGCACCACCCATGGAGATTCGCGCCGCCAACATCTCGCCTTTCTCGGTGATCTTGGGATTGATCATGGTTTTGATCAAGTCGTGACTGATCGCCGACGAGATCGCCAGCAGCAAGCCTGCAGCTGTCGAGAGTGCTGCGGCGATACCACCCGCTGCAATCAAACCAATAACCCAGCCGGGAAGATTGGCAATTTCCGGGTTGGCGAGTACCAGTATGTCATTATTAACGGTTAGCTCGTTGCCCTCCCAGCCCCGATCAGAGTAGTCGGCAGCATCATTATACATTTGGATACGGCCGTCATTGTTGAGATCGTTGAAGGTGATGAGGCCTGTTTCTTCCCATGTGCGAACCCAATCAGGGCGTTCTTCGTACAGAATCGGGTTTTGCGCAGCCTCTTCGTAGTTTTCAACCTGCCCCGCCATCTCTGGGTATACGGTAGTCGCCAGATTCAGACGTGCCATTGAACCGACCGCAGGAGCAGTAAGGTAAAGCAGAGCAATGAACACCAGAGCCCAACCAGCAGACCAGCGAGCATCGGCTACTTTCGGGACGGTAAAGAAGCGAATGATAACGTGGGGTAGACCGGCAGTACCTACCATCAGCGACAGGGTAAACAGCACCATGTTGAGTTTGTTGTCCACATCGGCTGTGTAGTCGCGGAAGCCAAGTGCGCTAACCACGTCATCCAATTTAGCCAGCAGCGGAATGCCGGATTCAGTATGCGTGCTGAACATACCGAACATCGGAATCGGGTTGCCGGTTAGTTGGAAGGCAATAAACACCGCAGGAATGGTGTAAGCGATGATTAGCACGATGTACTGAGCTACCTGGGTATAGGTAATGCCTTTCATACCACCAAATACGGCGTAGAGGAAAACGATCAGCGCGGCTAACCAGATACCCCAGGTGTTACTGACTTCAAGGAAGCGCGAGAACGCTACGCCCGCACCGGTCATTTGACCGATAACGTAGGTGACCGACGCTACAATCAAGCAGACGATAGCCACTAAGCGAGCGGTGTTGCTGTAGAAGCGGTCGCCGATAAAGTCAGGCACGGTGAACTTACCAAACTTACGCAGGTAAGGGGCTAACAGCATCGCGAGGATAACGTAGCCACCGGTCCAGCCCATCAGGAACGTAGAGTTGGCGTAGCCGCCTGAGGCCAGCAGACCCGCCATGGAAATGAACGATGCAGCTGACATCCAGTCCGCTGCGGTGGCCATGCCGTTGGTGATCGGGTGAACCCCGCCCCCCGCGACATAGAAGTCTTTCGTTGAGCCGGCGCGCGCCCAAATCGCAATGCCTATATACAAGGCAAAGGAGGCGCCGACGAACAGTAAGTTAATTGCAAACTGGCTCATACCGGCTTACTCCCCAAGGCCAAATTTTTGATCGAGCTTGTTCATCTTCCAGGCGTAGAAGAAAATCAGCACGATAAACGTTAGGATTGAGCCCTGTTGTGCAAACCAGAAGCCAAGATCAGTACCACCAACCGGAATACCGGCGAGCAGCGGGCGAAAGAGGATAGCGCATCCGTAAGAAACAAATGCCCAAACAGCCAGGCACCCGAAAATTAAGCGGACGTTTGCTTTCCAGTATTCAGCAGCATTGGTTTTGTCATCTGCCATTGTGTTGCTCTCCACTTGTGATTTTTAAGGTTGGGAAAGTTCACGAGGAATAGCGTGTGACCCATCAGGGCAATCGCACGTCTAAAGCCACCCTATCGATAGGAGTGGTGAGTCAGCTTCTATTAGCACGTCACCTTATTATTCGATATGAAATGTCGAGTTAGTTAGTGACGTGCGATTACCCTGCATGACTCATTGTTAATACTGGGCAATAAACGTCAAAAAATAAATCCCAGACTTTGGTATCAATAAACGGCGAAGCGGCTTTTTGTAAAAGGCATGTTGTTGAAAATGCGAGTTTTTAGAAGCGGTTTAAGCGAATTTTGTAGGCGTTTGCAGAGCTATAGGACGATAGTCTAGTGAGCAAATAAAAGCAGTTGTTGGCTACTTTAAATACATGTCCTGGATTTTACTGGAAGCATGGTTAGTAAGTATCAATACTTTGGTCGCGTATCAAAAGTCGCTTCGACTTTAGCGTGATAGCTAAAGGTATAATAAGGTTCTACTTGCTACTTGGGAAGTGAATCCTTTATACCCGTACATCCACCTTCATATAATAATTGATAACTTCTTTTGAAGCATTGTAGTGGGTCAGTTCATGTGGATCAGTATCGAGTCACGATGTTTATTTATTTTTTCTTATGTCTGTTAGCTCGCGTTAAGACATAACCCGGTTAGTCGCAGCCCCGTTTAATGAGGTCACACCTATGGTCGATGTGGATTTATCCCAACTGCCGTTTACGCTCCTTGACGAAGAGGGGCGTGACCACATTCGTCGTGGCATTGATCTGGCCTATTTTGATCGTGACGAAATCATTTTAGAGACTGGCCAAGCAGGTGAGTTTGTTTATCTGATCCATAAAGGCGAAGTGGCGGAAATCGACCCGACATTGCCCTCATCTACCGCGCGTATTGGCCACTACACGGCAGGGGATTTGTTTGGCGCGATCAGTATTCTCAACGGTAAAAGCCGCTACCGCTTTAAGGCTGAGCAGGAGTGCCTGTGCTACCTAATGCCTAAAGCACTGTTTCAGCAGCTGTGTCGCCACTATCCCGATTTTAGCAATTTTTTTCGCCAATCGCTGACCCATAAGGCGCGCCTGCTGACCGAAAAACGTGCCCAAGGCGGCGTCACCATGGCGGGCTTTATGTTGGCCAAGGTGAGCGAGTGCATGCGTGCACCGCTGCTGATGGCAGCGACGACCGATATCGCTAGCGCTGTAAAACAGCTCAACGAAAGTCACGCCGACAGCCTACTGGTGTCGACCCAAGACGACACCCTCGGCATGGTGACCAAAACCGATCTGCTCAACGCCTTAGTGCTAAAGGGCAGCGCGGTAACGGCATCGGTGGATGAGATCGCCCACTTTAACTTGGTGACCGTCGCACCGGAGCAGTACTTATTTGAAGTATTGGTGCTGATGACCCGCCATAAAGTGGCGCGGGTAGTAGTGATGGAGAAAAACGTCTTGAAAGGCGTTGTAGAGCTCACCGACGTGCTTAGCTACTACTCAAGCCGTAGCTACGTGGTGAGCCTGCAGGTCGAGCAGGCGACCAACTTAGAGGCGCTTACGGCTGCCAGTCAGCGTACCCCGGAGCTGGTCAAAGCGCTGATGGCCCAGGGCGTTAAGCTACGCTTTGCGATGGATCTGCTTGCGGCACTAAACGGCCGTATTATTAGCAAGGCCTGGGATTTCACTGTCGATAAGCGCTATCACGAGCAGAGCTGCATGATGGTGATGGGCAGCGAAGGGCGTGGTGAACAGATTCTAAAAACGGATCAGGATAACGGCTTGATTCTTGCCGATGAAACCCAGTGGCCTGACCTTGCCAGCCATATGCAAGCGCTCACCGATACCCTGGTTCAGCTTGGTTATCCGCCGTGCCCCGGCAACATTATGGTGTCTAACCACGAGTGGGTGGCCACAGTATCCCAATGGAAAGGCAATATTGCCAAGTGGGCCAGGGAGCGTGATGGCGATAGCCTGATGAAGCTGGCCATTATGCTCGATGCTCATGGCGTGGCGGGCAACCCGAGCTTACTTGAGAGCGTCCGCGATGAGCTGTTTGAACGCTGCTCGGGCGATGAGCTGCTGCTCTCCTATTTTGCTCGCACGGCGCTGCGTTTCTCGACGCCACTGACGCTATTTGGTTCGCTGAAAAAGCCTCAGCACGGTATCGATATTAAGAAAGGCGGTATTTTCCCTATCGTTCACGGCGTGCGCACCATGGCGCTTGAGCGGCGCATCAAAGCCACCTCGACGTTTGATCGCTTGGATGCCCTGGCTGCTGACGGGCGGTTGGATCGCCGTTTTGCCGATGACCTGGGCGAAGCGTTGGCGCTCTTTTCTGAGCTGCGCCTTAAACAGCAGCTAAGTACGCTGGAAACCTCTGCAGATGCGAAAGAAACTAACGCCCAAAGCAGCAGCCGTGCTAACCGTGTCGTGGTGCAGAACCTCTCTTCCCTGGAGCGCGATCTACTGCGCGAAGCGATGCATATTGTCAAAGACTTTAAGCAGCGGCTTTCCCATCGTTACCATTTGGAGTATTCGTGAGCGGAATGCGGCTGTTAGATCGACATGTGACGCTATTTAGCGGCTCGCTGCGCACCTTGTTAAGGCGTGAAAGCGACCGGCGTCGCTGTGCAGACTCCCCCTATGCCTGGCTGTTTCAGCCCTATATGGGCGAAGAGCTGGTGGCGCTCGCCTGCACCTCAACGCCCTCGCAATCATCGCCTGTGATCAGCGTGGCGGCAGTGGTGCTGAGCCATCAGCAGGTGCATACCAGCCGCGCTTTTGTGATCACCCTTGGCAGCGCGAAGCAGCCCGAGAGCGCAACGCTGCGCCGTCATCACTTGCTGTGCGAGGCGGGGGAGATACTGCCACCCAATAGTGATAACTTGAGCGCGCTAGTAGAATTTATCGGCAATCGCCCCATCGTTGGCTGGCAGCTAGAGCAGAGCATTGGAGCATTGAATGCACTGCTCAGTAAGCGGCTGAATTTTGCTCTGCCCAACGCCCAGGTCGATGTGGCAAAACTGCATCAGCGCCAACTGCGCCGTTTGCACCCGGAGGTCGAAGCGCCCAGCAGCTTCGACCAGGCGTTGGCATGCTGGCAAGTACCCGTCACGGGCATGCAGAGTGTGCTTGGAGAGGCCACCGCCAGCGCACTGCTGTATATGCGCCTGCAGCGTATTATGGCGCAGGCTGCTTAGGGAGCAGCGACGAGTAGTTGGGTCAAGGCGAAGAGTGTTGTTAGAATAGTGCCCAATTATTTCTTTGTAGCGCCTCTTCTCTTCACCATACCCTCGGCAGTGCTTATACCATGCAATCTCTTGATCACTTTGATCCTGCTCACCTTGATACGGTTGGAGCCACCCCAGCTGACGCTGAGCACGACCAGCCTGAGCTGGCTGATGCGAAGCAGAAGCGTGAATTTAACAAGCTGCAAAAGCGTCTGCGCCGAGAAGTGGGCAATGCGATCATTGATTACCAAATGATCAATGAAGGCGATCGCGTAATGGTCTGCCTCTCTGGTGGAAAGGACAGCTACACGATGCTGGAGATTTTGCGCAATTTACAGCGCAATGCGCCGGTTAATTTTTCGCTGGTAGCGGTCAATCTGGATCAAAAACAGCCGGGTTTTCCTGAGCACGTATTGCCCGCGTATCTGGATAAGCAGGGCGTGGAGTACCACATTGTCGAGCGCGATACTTACTCGGTGGTAAAAGAGAAAACCCCAGAAGGTAAAACCACCTGTGCGCTTTGTTCACGGCTGCGCCGCGGCTCGTTGTATGGCTTTGCCGAAGAGATTGGCGCCAATAAGATAGCCCTGGGTCATCACCGGGAAGATATTCTCGAAACGCTGTTTCTCAATATGTTTTTTGGCGGCAACCTGAAGGCAATGCCGCCAAAGCTGCTATCCGATGATGGGAAGAATATCGTTATTCGGCCGTTGGCCTACTGCAAAGAGGCAGATATCGCCGAGTTTTCGCGGCTGATGGCGTTTCCGATTATTCCCTGCAACCTTTGCGGTTCACAGCCTAATATGCAGCGCCAGGTGGTTAAAGAGATGCTTGCCGAGTGGGACAAAAAGTTTCCGGGTCGACTGGAGAGCATGTTCAAAGCCGTCACCAACATTGCTCCTTCCCAGTTGGCAGACCGCAGTCTGTTCGATTTTGAAGGTCTTGAGGCCAAGCAAGCAGAGCTACTAGCGGGGCGCATCCAAGCCTTTAACGTCAGCTAAGCGTTTGCTCTTCCTCTTCGGCGAGGGTAATCAAGCGCGGCATATCGAGAATGTTGACCTCTCGCCCTGAGACAGCCACCACGCTCTGCTGCTGGAAGCGGCTCAGTATGCGGCTGACCGTTTCCACCGCTAAGCCCAGGTAGTTGCCGATATCAGCCCTGGGCATTGAGAGGCGAAAGCTGTAAGGCGAGTAGCCCCGGCGACGAAAACGATCCGAAAGAGTAATCAAAAAGCTCGCCAGCCGCTGATCAGCGGTTTTACGCGAAAGTAGCCGCATCATGCGCCGGTCATCGCGTAACTCTTTGCTCATGCTGCGATAAAGCTGACCACGCAATTCGGGCAGCTCCTCCGAGAGTAAGTCCAGGCGGTCAAAAGGAATCTCGCAAACGGTCGTCGTTTCCAACGCGATCACGCTACCGGGGTAATGCTCTTCGTCAATGCCATCCAATCCCACCAATTCGCTGGGCAGGTAGAAATTGGTCAGCTGCTCGCTGCCGTTACCTTCGGCGGTGATCTGTTTCAAACTGCCCGAACGGACTGCGTAAANNGTAAAGGTGTCGCCCTGACGAAACAGCGGCTCGCCTTTTTTGAGTGGCGCACGGCGACGAATAATGGCGTCGAACTGCCTTATATCATCCAGCTCAAGGGCAAGCGGCAAGCACAGAGAACTCAAACTGCAGGTTTGGCAGCGAGCTTCGTGGAGTAGCGAGCGACGACGGCTTATGGGTTCCAACATGCGGTGCTCCTTGAGTGGTTCACGCTTATCAATTATAAAGCCTTATTTATTGTAATAGCTTTAGCATGCCTGCCAATAGCCAATAGCCAATAGGTGATTAAACAATCTTTGAATAGTGCTGGCCCGTTTGCTGTTGCAGGTGGGCGTCAAACGCCATCGCTATATGGCGAATCAGCAGCCGCCCCATCGGCGTGGCGTTAAGCTGATCCCCGCTGCGCGCCAGCAGGCCATCCTGCTCGGCGCTCTGCAGGCGCTCAAGCGCTGACGCAAAGTAGCGGGGGGCATCAATGTTCCAGCGTTGGCTAACAGCGGTCAGGTCAATGCTCATATCGCACATCAACCGCTCAATCACATCCCTGCGGATCAGGTCGTCATCACTTAAGCGCATGCCACGCACGGTGGCAATCTGCCCTTGATCCAGCGCCGCTTCGTAGCCGGCCAGATCGCAATGATTCTGTGCATAGACGTCATCAATACGGGAAATCGCCGATACGCCAAGCCCGATTAAGTCACACTGAGCATGGCTGGAATAGCCCTGGAAGTTGCGCTGCAGCGAGCCTTCGCGCTGAGCAATAGCCAGGCTATCGTCAGGACGGGCAAAGTGATCCATGCCAATATGCACATAGCCAGCGGCGGTGAGCATCTCAATGGTGGTGCGCAGAATCGCCAGCTTCTCTTCGCCACCCGGCAAGTCATCGACATTAATGCGCCGCTGCGGGGCAAAACGCTCGGGCATATGCGCGTAATTAAACACAGAAAGGCGCGCCGGGTTGAGCTCGATCACTTGGCGTAGGGTGTCGGCAAAGCTCTTTGCAGTCTGAAATGGCAAACCATAAATTAGATCGAGATTGAGCGAGCGAAAGCCCAGGCGATGCGCCTCCTCCATCAGCGTCTCGGTGAGTACCCGAGGCTGAATGCGGTTAATCGCTTTCTGCACCAGCGGGCTCAAATCCTGCACCCCCAAACTAATGCGATTAAAGCCGAGCGACTGCAGGTGGCGCAGAGTAAACACATCCGCTTCGCGAGGATCTATTTCAATTGCGTAATCGCGATCAGCAGACGATGAAAGGCCAAAACGTGCATCCAGCCGGTCAATCAGGTCGCCCATCTGGTTCAAACTGAGAAATGTTGGCGTGCCACCGCCCCAATGCAACTGCTCCACCGGTCGTGACGTATCCAAGTGGCGTGCGGTCAGCACCATTTCACGGTCAAGCCGGGCTATATAGGGCTCGGCAAGGGCAGTGTTTTTGGTAGCGATTTTATTACACGCGCAGTAGAAGCAGATTTTGCGGCAGAAGGGCACATGAACGTACAGCGAGAGCGGTCGCTTTCTGGCATTGCTACGCTCCAGTGCCTGGGTTAGGTCGCTAGGGGTAAATTGATCGTGGAACGATAGCGCCGTTGGGTAGGAGGTGTAGCGTGGGCCGCTGGTGTCGTAGCGACGCAGTAACGCTTCATCCCACACCGGCTGCATAGGGGCTGCGGCAGCAGCGGGTGCAAGAGGCAAGGCAGCAGGGGCATGAACGGGCATGAAGGGGCGCTCCGACGTTAGGAAATGCCGCTAGCCTAACCCGTGGTGAAGAGGTAAATGTTGCGCTACGTCATGCTATTAGAGGTTGTGTGCCGAAAGTGTCCAAAGCTGCCACAGCGCAAAAGCGATAATTGTCAGCGCTGCCACGCTGCGGGTCGCGGGGTGACGTATCAAATGGCTGAGCTGGCGGGCAGCGAGGCCAGTAGCAAGCAGCGCAGGAAGGGTACCAAGCCCAAAGGCGCCCATGAGTAGAGCGCCCTGAAGCGGGTCGGCAATCGCTAAGCTCCAGGCCAACATGGAGTAGACCAACCCGCAAGGGAGCCAGCCCCAGAGTGTTCCCAGGGCAAAGGCTTGAGGAATATACACCACGGGCATCAAGCGACGCCCCACGGGTTCGATAAAGCGCCATAGTCGCCGGCCAACGGCCTCCACTTTGAGCAGCCCTTTCCACCAGTTGGCAATATATAGCGCCATTAAGATCAGCATCAGCGCGGCGAATACCTGGAGTAGCAGGCGTGCTGTAGCAGAAAGGGAAAACAGCGTGCCTAGCAGTGCCACCAGCGCGCCTGCGCTCATATAGCTAACAATGCGGCCTGTATTGTAGCTGAGTAGCAGGCCTCCCATGCGCGCCGGATGACGCATGCTGGGGGGGACTGCAAAGGTAAGCGCGCTCATAATACCGCCACACATACCAATGCAGTGGGCGCCGCCCATCAAGCCAAACACAAACGCCGCCATTAGCGGCGGCAGATCAAGCCCCGTTGGATTCATGGCCGAGGCTCTTGGTCGTCGGGTGTGTCTACCGTGGATGGTTCGGAAGGTCTTGGCTTCGCCTGCTGACGCTGGCGGCGCTGCTCAGGGCTGAGATCGTTTTCATCCTCATCAAATAGAATACGGTGCGCTGGACCTTCTAGGTCGTCGAACTGATCATTTTTCACCGCCCAGAAAAATGCCCAGACGGCGAGGCCCAGCAAAATCAGGGAAAGCGGGATCAGCAGATAAAGAATCGTCATGCGGTCACCGGTGTTGAAGTGTCGAGCGTTGTCGCGGGCTGAGGTCGCCAGCGCGACAGTCGCAGGGCATTACCCACCACTACTAGCGAGCTAAGCGACATTCCAATCGCGGCTAGCCAGGGTGGCACCAGCCCCATCGCCGCCAGCGGCAGCGCCGAAAAGTTGTAGCACACTGACCAAATCATGTTCTGGCGCATGATACGCCGGGTGGCGCGGGAAATCTCGATGGCCTCAAAAATCCGCATCAGGCGTGGGCTGAGTAGCACCGCGTCGGCACGGGTGCGGGCTAGATCCGTCGCGCCATTCATGGCAATCGCCACATCGGCACCGGCTAACACCGGCACGTCGTTAATGCCGTCACCAATCATCACCACGGTTTCGCCTGCAGCTTGAAGCTCTTTCATTCGGGCAAGCTTGCCTTCCGGGCTGGTGCCTGCATGCCAGATGGCAATATTGAGCTGATCGGCTAGGCTTTCCACGGCATCTTCGGTGTCACCAGATAGCAGCTCCACGCTTAAGCCCAGAGCCTGGAGGGCTTTGATCGTGGCTGCAGCGTCGTCGCGAACGCCGTCGTGCAGGCCAAACCAGGCGCGGGGTGCACCGTTTTCACTAAGCAGCAGCCATTGGCCTTTGGCAGGCGCCGCCATGACGTTATCCACGGCGCTATCCATTGCGCTATCCATTGCGCCATTTATTGCAAACCTGGGCTTGCCCAACCGCCAACGAGCGCCGTTTAGGCTCCCTTCGAGCCCTTGCCCTGTGTGGCTGTGAATATCTTTGGCTTGCAGTGTTGCATCGCGGAATGGTCGAAAGGCGCGGGCGATCGGGTGTTCCGAGTGGGCCTCAAGGGCGGCGGCAATGGCCCGTGCACGCTCGGCGGTTAATTCACCAAAGGGCTGGGTTTGGGTAAGGTGCATTTCGCCGCGGGTCAGGGTGCCGGTTTTATCAAAAATCACCTGGGTAACGTTAGAGAGCGTCTCCATGGCATCAGCGCGGGTGATCAAGACGCCGCGCTTTCGCAGTTGGCCATGGCCAGCTGCCAGTGCCGCGGGAGTGGCCAACGCCAAGGCACAGGGGCAGGTCACCACTAGCACCGAAAGTAGCACCCAGAGCATCCGTGAAGGGTCGATAAACCACCAGGCGAGGGTTACGCAAGCCGTTACTACCAGCAGGCGCAGCACGAATAGGTGCGCCATGCGCGCAGCCATCTGGGCCAGCCGTGGGCGACTGGCAAAGGCACGGTCGGTAAGATCGACGATACCCGCCACACGGGCATCGCGCCCGGCGTGGGTAACCCTTATCACCAGCGGGTTTTCCATGTTTTGGCTACCGCCGGTAATGCGGTCGCCCACTCGGCGGGTTACTGGTAGGTATTCGCCGGTCAGCATTGATTCATCCAGGCTCGATTCACCCTCCTCGATGATGCCATCGGCAGGCACGCCATGGCCGGGCTTGATCAATACGCGATCGCCGTAAGTGAGTTCGCTGGCGGGCAGAATGCGCTCGCTGCCGTCGGTTTCCAGCCGTGTGGCCGAAATCGGCAGCACGCCGCTCAGCGCATTGCCGCTATGCCCGCTGCGGCGCCTGGCGCGACTCTCGACGTAGCGGCCAAACAGTAAGAAGAAGGTGAACATGGTCACCGAGTCAAAATAGACCTCGCCCATGTCAAACAGCACCGCATAGCTGCTGGCAAGATAAGCCCCGCCGATTGCCAGTGACACCGGCACATCCATGCCCAGTACGCCGGTGCGCAGGTCGCGCAGGGCGTTGCGGAAAAACGGCTGGGCGGAGAAAAACACCACCGGAGTGGCCAGGGCAAAGGAGAGCCAGTGGAATAGCGCGTAGAAGTCGTCGCTGATTTCACCGGGCCCAGAGACATAGGTCGGGATCGAGAACATCATCACCTGCATCATGCCGACGGCGGCAATAATCAGCCGACGTACGTTCATGCGCTCTTCATGTTGCAGGCGTGCCTGGGCTTGATCGGGCTCGTAGGGCTGGGCCTCGTAGCCAATGGCGGCGAGTTCGGCCAGCAGTTGCGAGAGCTTCAACTGCTGAGGATCCCAGCTCACCCGCAGGCGGTGGTGAGTTAAGTTCACTGCGCTGGAGGCAATTCCCGTTAAGGCATTCAGGCGGTGCTCGATCAGCCAGGCGCAAGCAGCACAGGTAATGCCTTCGATGGCGAGGGTTGCTTTGACGTTGCCCTCATCTCCGTCGGGGTGAACAAACTGTGCCTGCAGGCCGGGGTCGTCAAACACCGACCAGGTATCGGCCTTGGCAGCCTGGCGTTCATCAGGGCGTTCGGGTAGTTCGGTGCGGTAGCGGTAGTAGCTTTCAAGGCCCCCATCGACGATGGCATGGGCCACCGCTTCGCAGCCAGGGCAGCAAAGCGGGTGGGCATGATCATCAAGGGTAAGCGACCAGGGAGCCCCAGCGGGCACCGGGTTACCACAGTGATAGCAGGGCGCGGCGTTGCTCATTCGCTTGCTTTGCGTCCTCCCGGCAGTAGTGTGACGCTGTTTTCATCGGGGAATGTGGCCTCACCGGTAAGGCGCCAATCGGCATTTTCCTGCGCGGGCTGAATCTGCAGATACCAGCGGTAACGCAGGTTGTCGGGCCCTTGAGTAACGTAGCGACCATCGCGGACATGCTCGAGTACGAACGACTGGTCACGATCATCTTCGGTGGGGAAGATAAGGTCTAGGTAGAGCACGTCGGGGCGAGCATCGCCGCTTAAATCAATCACAATATCGCTGGTGAGTGGGTCAAGGCGCAAATCCGCGCTCAGGTTCAGTTCACGGGCACGATCCTGCTTGGCAAGCACCATATTGATGGCTTTGCCATGCTTGTAATAATCTTCCTGAACAACCATGCCATCGAAGCTCTTAACCGACATAACGGCAAAGGTAATACTAAACATAATGGATGAGAGCAGAATGCCGATTAAAAACCACGGCCAAAACTGCTTATACCAAGGCGTCACCTTATCGCCAGAGGGTAGGGATGACATAGTTAATTATCTCCTAATGTTGCCCAGGAAGCTGGTTTCGCGCTCGACGCGAATCTCCGTATCCTGTTGAGCCTGCAACGTGAATACAATGGGGTGGCTGGGTAGCTGTAAATCGTCGGGATCGGCGGTCACGGTGACGGCTTCGAAGCGCGCCTCCCCAGCGGGTACGCTAATAGTACTGCTGTCTAGAGTGAGGCTGGGCAATCCAGCCACGCTGAGCTGGTAGGTGTGGTCTTGATCATCCAGGTTACGAATGGTCAGGCTAAATACATTGCTAATCTGACCGTCGCGGGTCACTTGGTAGAGTTGGGTGCGCTCGCGCTCAGCATCAAAATTGAGTGGCATGCGGTCGTTAATGGCCCAGGCAAAGGTGCCCACCATCAGTACCAGGGCAGCGAAATAGCCGAGCAGGCGTGGGCGCATGATATGGGTCTTTTTACCCTCTAGGGCGTTTTCGGTGGTGTAGCGCACCAAGCCCCGCGGGTAGCCCATTTTATCCATCACGCTATCGCAGGCATCGATACAGGCGGCGCAGGTAATACACTCGTACTGCAGTCCATCGCGGATATCGATACCGGTGGGGCAGACCTGCACGCAAAGATCACAGTCGATACAGTCGCCATAGCCTGCCTCGCGGGCTTCTAAATGGCTCAGGCTTTTTTTGCGATGACCACGGGGCTCACCACGTGATTCATCGTAGGAGACGATCAATGTGTCGCGGTCAAACATGACCGATTGGAAACGCGCATAGGGACACATGTAGATGCACACCTGCTCGCGCAGCCAGCCAGCGTTGAGGTAAGTAAATACCAGAAAAAAGCCGACCCAGAAGTAAGACCAGCCGTGGGCTTCAAAGGTGGGGAGCTCTGTCACTAAATCGCGAATCGGCGTGAAGTAACCTACAAAGGTGATACCGGTGGCGAGGGCAATGAGTAGCCAGGCCGTGTGTTTAGCCACCTTGCGCCACGCTTTATCGGCGGTCATCGGTTGATTATCGAGCTTGATGCGCCGATTGCGTGAGCCCTCGATACGGTGTTCAAGCCAAATGAATAGAAACGTCCAAACGCTTTGCGGGCAGGTGTAACCACACCAGACCCGGCCCGCAAAAACGGTAATAAAAAAAAGCCCAAAGGCGCAGATAATCAGCAGCCATGACAGCAGAATGAACTCCTGCGGGTAAAAAGTGGCGCTAAAAATATGGAATTCACGGTTAGGCAGGTCGAATAGAATTAACGGCCGACCACCGATGTTAATCCACGGTAAGAGAAAAAATGCCAGCATTAACGCCCAGTTGGTACTGCGCCGTAGCTTCTGGAAAACGCCTTTAATTTCGCGTACGTAAATGTGTCGCCGCTTGGCGTACATTTCCTGGGTAACCGTTTCAGAGGGGACGTGATGCCCCACCGGGTTCGGCGTGACATCTTGGCTTGGTATCTTTTCCATGGCGATATTCCCGGCTCAGAAGGCAGGAGAGGTGACACCTTTCTTCAGCTAAACGAAATGCTCAGTTAAATCATGTGCTTTGTTAAATATGATGCTTAGTCGCGGTCTAGGTGTTTCGTTAATATTGTATCGGGTTGGGTATAAAGAAAGGGTGCGGTTTGGGGCCGCACCCTTGCTTGGCTAGCGTTGCTGACGGTAACAGCTATCTGTCAGCGGTCAATCAGTCCGCTAAGCGCAGGCTATACACATAGGCGGCAACCAGGTGAACTCGCTCTTCACCAATATAGGCCGCTTGCGCAGGCATATGACCGTTACGACCGTTACGCAGCGTTTGACGGATAGAGTCACCGACTTCCTGGCCGGGTGCCAGATAAAGCCAAGTGTTATCGGTCAGGTTGGGTGCGCCAAGTGCCGTGTTACCCGTGCCGCTGGGGCCGTGGCAAGCTGCGCATACCGCCCCGAAGGTGCTTTCGCCACTCGCCGCGCGCTCAGCATCGTGCTCTTCTTCAGAAAGCGACAAAACATACTGCGTCAGGTTCTCAATATTCTCCTGCCCCAACTGTTGCCAAGCAGGCATGTTGCCGTTGCGACCTTGGTTGAGGGTGGTCAGGATATTTTCTGGTTCACCGCCGTATAGCCAGTCGTCGTCGGTCAGGTTGGGAAAGCCATAACCGCCCTGAGCGTTGGAGCCGTGACACACCGCACAGTTGTTCTGGTAAACCCGCTCGGCGACCTGCATCGCCTCCGGATCTTCGGCAAGCTCAGGAATGGGCACCTCCTGATACTGGGCAAAAATCGGCGTGAAGCGCTCTTCGGCTTGAGCCACTTCCTCTTCCCATTGCCCCTCTTGCGACCAGCCCAATATCCCCGCGTAGTTGCCCAGGCCGGGATAAAGCACCAAGTAACCCAGTGCAAAGACCACTGTTAAAACGAATAGCTGGAACCACCACTTTGGCAGCGGGTTGTCATATTCTTCGATGCCATCGGCGGCGTGGCCGGTGGTTTCAACGTTACCGTCCGCGTCAGGCGTTTTATCGGTACGGCGGTTGGCCAGCAGTATCCATACGCTCAGCGCAATCGTGCCCAGCGTAATGATAATTATCCAGGCGCTCCAGAAGCCGGATAGGGAGTCACCCCATAGATTACTCATATATTCTTATCTCCCCTGTCGTCGCGGGAATGCGCTTCGCTGTCGCGTTCACGCGAAGCGTGCTTGTCACTGGTCGGTTGCTCATCGTCGTCTGCAAAGGGCAAATTAGCCGCTTCGTCGAAATCTGGCTTGCGTCGCTTGGAGTACGCCCAGAGGGCAATGCCGATAAACGCGAAAATCAAGATTAGCGTGATGAGACCGCGAAAAGTTCCCGTATCCATAACTTAGCGAGTACCCTCGAGCACGGTTCCGAGCTGCTGTAAGTACGCGACCAGGGCCGTGATTTCCTGGGTGCCACGTACGTCGTCAGTAGCGTTGGCAATATCTTCGTCGGTATAGGGCACACCCAGTTGACGCAGCGTACGCATCTTTTGGGGAGTGGCATCACCATCGAGGGTGTTTTCAAACAGCCAGGGGTAAGCCGGCATTACCGATTCAGGGACTACATCCCGGGGGTTGTAGAGGTGAGCACGGTGCCAGTCGTCGCTATAGCGGCCGCCAACACGCGCCAAGTCTGGCCCGGTGCGCTTGGAGCCCCATAGGAAGTTGTGCTCATACACCTGCTCGCCCGCCACATTGTAGTGACCATAGCGCTCGGTTTCCGCACGGAACGGGCGCACCATTTGCGAGTGACAGCCCACGCAACCTTCGCGGCGATAGATATCACGGCCTTCCAGCTCCAGGGCTGACAGCGGCTCCAGGCCTTCAACCGGCTCGGTGGTCTGCTTCTGGAAAAACAGTGGAACCACCTCAGCCAAGCCGCCGAAACTGATCACGACAAGGATCAACACGGCAAGCAGGCCAACGTTCTTTTCGACAATCTCGTGTTTCATTGGTCTCAACTTCCCCGGTTTAAGCAGCTTGTGGCGCTGAATGGCTGATGGCCTCACGACGCTTAACGGTCATGTAAACGTTGAACGCCATTATCAGCATGCCGGTGACCCAGAAGAGGCCGCCGATTAAGCGAACAAAGTAGCCCGGTGCGCTGGCTTCAACGGCTTCAACAAAGGTGTACATCAAGGTGCCGTCAGGGTTGATCGCACGCCACATCAAGCCTTGCAGAATACCGTTAACCCACATGGAGGCGATGTACAGCACGGTGCCGATCGTGGCTAGCCAGAAGTGCACGGCGATCAGGTTGACCGAGTACATTTCAGTGCGACCAAAGACGCGCGGGATCAGGTGATACATCGAGCCGATGGTGATCATCGCTACCCAGCCAAGCGCACCGGAGTGAACGTGACCAATGGTCCAATCAGTGTAGTGCGAAAGCGCGTTGACGGTCTTAATCGCCATCATCGGGCCTTCAAAGGTAGACATGCCATAGAACGACAGAGCAACCACCAAGAAGCGTAGCGTGGGATCCGTGCGCAGCTTATGCCAAGCCCCTGACAGGGTCATCATGCCGTTGATCATGCCACCCCAGGAGGGAGCCAGCAGGATGATCGACATAATCATACCCAACGACTGTGCCCAGTTCGGCAGCGCTGTGTAGTGCAGGTGGTGAGGGCCTGCCCACATGTAGATCATGATCAATGCCCAGAAGTGGACGATTGAAAGGCGGTAGGAGTAGATTGGACGTTCAGCCTGCTTCGGCACGAAGTAGTACATCATGCCCAGGAAGCCTGCAGTCAGAAAGAAGCCTACCGCGTTGTGTCCGTACCACCACTGCACCATCGCATCCACTGCACCGGCATAGATTGAGGTGGAGTACATGGGGGTCACTGGGATGGCCGCGTTGTTGACGATATGCAGCACCGCAACGGTCAAAATAAACGCCGCGAAGAACCAGTTCGCCACATAAATATGCGACGTGGTGCGTTTTTTGATCGTCATTAGGAACACAATGGCGTAGCTGATCCATACGACCGCGATCAAAATATTGATCGGCCACTCAAGCTCAGCGTACTCCTTGGTCGTGGTGTAGCCCATGGGCAGCGACACTACGGCTGAAATAATGACCGCTTGCCAGCCCCAAAACGTAAAGGCCGCTAACTTGTCAGAGAAAAGCCGTGTCTGACAGGTACGCTGGACAACGTAGTACGACGTGGCAAAGAGCGCCGAACCGCCAAAGGCGAAAATTACGGCGTTAGTGTGTAACGGACGCAGGCGCCCAAAGCTAGTCCAAGGTATGCCAAGGTTCAGTTGCGGCCAAACCAGTTGCGAGGCGAGGATGACACCCACTGTCATTCCCACAATGCCCCACACAACGGTCATAATCGCGAACTGCCGAACTACCTTGTAGTTGTAGGTCGGGTGTTCAAATGCTGTGCTCATGTCATGTTCCCATCGAACGCGGTTAGGGGGTAACCCGTGGCATTTTGCACGGGTGCGACCACCCGCTTGATGATGCAGGTCAAGATCCGACCAAGATTCTAGCGCAGCCAGGGCTTAACCTGAACACACCAATTGGTTAAAGACTGAATTATCAGGAGCGATAGGTGTCACATTACTCTTTGTCTGGATATATCGAGGTGGCTCCCAAGGGATTAAAAGAGGCACTTAGGCGCCAGCCAAATGGCGCCTTTCTGGTGCAGGGCATGGGGCCGTTGACCGTTCATGGTCACGCCAGGCTAGGTCGGTTGCTGTTTGCCCATGGCGCAGGGGCGGGGCAGCAGTCTCCTTTCATGCGTCAATTTGTCACCTCGCTGGCTGCCCGGGGTGTTCAAGTTCTATGTATTGACTTTCCCTATATGCAGCAGATGCAGGAAACCGGTAAACGACGACCACCGCCACCTATTGCCCAAACCCTTGCTCAGTTTACCGAGTGGTACGCACTCCTTGTTTCTCTGTTAGATGGACCACTATGGGTAGGTGGGAAATCGATGGGCGGCCGCGTGGCGACACTATTTGCCAGTAAACAGTCAACCAGTAACCAGCTAGCCAATGAACAGCCATGCAAGGGCGCTGTGCCGGGTGTAGTGGTAGCAGGTTACCCGTTTCATCCTACTAAAGCGCCTGACAAGCTTCGTCTGGATCACTGGCCCAAGATAGCCTGCCCCATGCTGATTTTACAGGGCGAGCGTGATCCTTTCGGTACTCGAGAAGAGGTGGTTGGCTATACACTACCGCCAAACGCGCAGCTTGCTTGGCTGAAAGATGGTGACCATGACTTTAAGCCACGACGATTTTCTGGCCTGACCCAAACGGTTTTGATTGACGAGGCTACCCAAGTTGCGGCATCCTTCGTCCGCGCTCATGGCACAGGCCTTACGGAAGAGAGTAACGCGCTGTTTTAAATCCTAGTTTAGAATACGGTTTTTAAATGCAGCATATTGACATTCGGTAAGCTTTCTGTAGAATGCAGCGCCACGTGACCAGCGGGTGGTTAGCTCAGTTGGGAGAGCACCAGCCTTACAAGCTGGGGGTCACTGGTTCGAACCCAGTACCACCCACCATCTTAAGCGGTTGAAAGATGGTCTGGAAATGTAAAAGCAGTAACTAGTAAGACCTGTATTTGATGTGCATAACGGACCGGTAGTTCAGTCGGTTAGAATGCCGGCCTGTCACGCCGGAGGTCGCGAGTTCGAGTCTCGTCCGGTCCGCCATCATCAAGTCACAGTGTGCTAATAGTTGTTATCGCTATTCGGACCGGTAGTTCAGTCGGTTAGAATGCCGGCCTGTCACGCCGGAGGTCGCGAGTTCGAGTCTCGTCCGGTCCGCCACGATAACTGCTAAGCTGGGTTGGTAAGCACAGCAAATACTTACCAATAGATTGGGTGGTTAGCTCAGTTGGGAGAGCACCAGCCTTACAAGCTGGGGGTCACTGGTTCGAACCCAGTACCACCCACCATCGACTATCTCTTAGAAGCGCTTCTGAACCGCTTATAAATGTTAGCTTTGATGGTTGTTGTAAAAGTGCTTTAACGTGGACCGGTAGTTCAGTCGGTTAGAATGCCGGCCTGTCACGCCGGAGGTCGCGAGTTCGAGTCTCGTCCGGTCCGCCATTAAGCATTTGTCTTGTTAGTCATTTGAGTTGGTAGCAATTTATCGGCATTAGCCGAACGAATCCAAAAAAGCCCGGATCATTGATCCGGGCTTTTTCGTATGTCTGCGTATTAATTTGCAGTCTTTAGCCCGTAATCGCGGCAACACCTGCTTTGGCAACTTGCACATCCTGGTCGGGTTTTACGCCGGAAATGCCCACGGCACCTACTACATGACCGTCAACAGTAATCGGCACGCCACCTGAAAGCAGGCCTTGCAGCGGTGCGGTGACAAATGCAGTGCGGCCGCCATTAATCATCTCTTCAAACACCTGGGTCTCTTTACGGCCTAGCGCCGCACTGCGCGCTTTTTGCGTAGCGACTTCGGCGCTGAAAGGGGCTGCGCCATCCAAACGCCGCAGCGCCAGCAGGTGGCCTCCGTCGTCGGTTACTGCGATGGTCACCGGCCAGCTGTTGCTGTCAGCCTCTTTCTGCGCGGCATCGAGTACGTTGATCACATCGCTCTGAGCGAGAATGGCTTTTGTTTGCATGTTTAAATCCTTGTTAAGGGAGGAGTGAAAATAGCCGCGCTGTTAAAAATCTGCGCGGCTTGGGGTTAAGGGTAAAGCGTTAGTAGTGAAGCGTTAAGTGAGCGCTGCATCGACGATCTCAACCCAGTGGCGTACCGGGGTGCGATTGGCGCCCGCCAAGTGGGTCTGACAACCGATATTAGCCGTCACAATCACCTCTGGGTCACCGGCCTCCAGCGCATTGAGCTTATTGTCGCGCAGTTGGGTGGCCAGTTCGGGTTGGGTGATCGAATAGGTACCCGCCGAACCGCAGCAAAGATGCGCATCCTGCACCGGGGTTAGCGCGAAGCCAAGCTTGCTCAGCACGCCTTCGACCGCACCGTTAAGCTTCTGGGCGTGCTGCAGCGTACAGGGGCAGTGGAACGCTAGTCGCTTTGACGCTTTTACGTTCAAGGCGTCAAGCGGCTCATCGCGCAGAATTTCAACAATATCCTTAGCCAGGATGCTGACCTTTTGTGCTTTTGCAGCGTAATCGGGATCATCTTTGAGCATGTCGCCATACTCTTTGACGAAAGCGCCGCAGCCGCTGGCGGTTTGCACAATGGCTTCGGCGCCTTGTTCAATGTACGGCCACCAGGCATCAATATTGGCGCGCATGCGAGCACGCCCGTCGTCCTGGGCGTTGAGGTGGAAATCAACGGCGCCGCAGCAGCCTGCTTCAGCCACTGGCGTTATGCTAATGCCAAGCCGGTCAAGAATCCGCGCGGTGGCAGCATTGGTATTGGGTGAAAGCCCCGGCTGTACGCAGCCTTCCAAAATTAACACCTGCCGGGTATGGCGGTTGGTATCAGGGCGCGCGCCAGCATCCACTGGGGCGGCAGGCATTTTACTGCGTAGCTTGCTAGGCACCAACGGCTTAAAGGTTTGCCCTAGCTTAAGCAGCGCCTGAAAGCGCTTGGGGTCGACCAGCATCTTGCGTAGTGCATAGCGCTGGGCACGTTCGGCCGCTGGCCGGGGCACGCGGCGTTCGATTTCAGCACGGCCAATGTTGAGCAGCTTGTGGTACTCCACCCCCGAGGGGCAAGTGGTTTCACAGTTAAGACAGGTCAGGCAGCGATCGAGATGCAGGCGCGTCTCATCGGTGACCTGATCGTCATCGTCGCGGCTCTCCAGCAGCTCTTTCATTAGATAGATACGCCCACGAGGGCCATCACGCTCATCGCCTAACAACTGGTACGTCGGGCAGGTGGCGTTACAGAAACCGCAGTGCACGCAGGTGCGCAGTATGCGATCTGCTTCTTGAATATGCGGCTTCTGAAGGTCGGCATCGGTAAAGTGCGTCTGCATGTCAGCTCTCCTGATTAAAACGCCGCATAAAGACGACCGGGGTTAAAAATGCCATGGGCATCCAGCTCCGCCTTTAGATTGCGATGATATTTCTCCACCACTGTATTGAGCGGTGTGAACGGATCTGCGGCGCCGCCCTGAAGCTGAGGTGTGTAGCAAGTGGCGTGGCCGCCTACTGCGCTACAGGCATCGCGTAGGGTACTGGCATCCAGTGTGGTTTTCACCCAGCGCTGGCTGCCCGCCCAGTCGTAAAAAATATCGGCCTCGGGAATATCCAGCACCAGCGGTGCGGTGTTGGGCGGTAGTGACAACCGCCACAGCGATTGGTCGGCGCTACAGGTGAAAAATGCGTGAGCATGGTCGCGTAGCTCTTGCCAGAAGCTGGCATCCAGTGGCTTGCCACCTAGACTTGCCTGGGTTGCGGCCACAGAGCTTTTGCCGCCTTCCAAGCGCAAAAACAGTTCGCCGTGGTGCCAAGCGGCGGCGGTAATCGGTAGCGGTTTTCGGCCCAGTTCGGCGAGTTTTTTAAGTGCCTCATCCAGCTCAATGGTTAAGCGCAGGCTGTGAGTCGCGGTGGGAATAGGCAGCACTTTAAAGGAGATGTCGGTCAATACGCCGAGCGTGCCCTGGGCGCCTGCCATCAGGCGCGACAGGTCGTAACCGGCGACATTTTTCATCACTTCGCCGCCAAAGCGGAGGAGTTTACCCTCTTGGGTGATTATTCGCGTGCCCAGCACAAAGTCACGGGCTGCGCCTGCCCAGGGGCGGCGTGGGCCGGAGAGGCCGGTGGCCACGGCGCCACCAATGGTAGACGCTTCACCAAACATGGGCGGCTCAAAGCCCAGCATTTGGTGCTTCTCCGCCAGTACTTCCTGCAGGTCGCTAAGCCGAGTGCCAGCGCGCACGGTCACTACCAGCTCCACCGGGTCATAGCTCACAATGCCACTATGTTCGGCCATCTGTAGTGCTTGGCCTTCTACCGGTCGGCCATAAAATGCGCGGGTATCTCCGCCTACAATGCGAAGCGGTGTGCGTGCGTCATAGGCGCTGCGCACCTGTTCACACAGGGCATCAGCGATATCGCGGTCAGCAATCGCTCGTTCGGTCATGGTCTTTCCCACTATTAATCTTGGCTAATTTATTGTCTTAGCTTCGGCTTGGCTCACTGCTAGAAGCGCGGTAGCTCCGGGTGCGGTAGTTCGTTGTTATGCACATGCATGGCACCAAACTCGGCGCAGCGCGCCAGCGTCGGAATATTCTTGCCGGGGTTGAGCAGTCGCTGTGGATCAAAGGCGGCTTTCAAGGCATGAAAAACACTGATTTCATCCGCCTGGAATTGGCTGCACATTTGATTGATTTTTTCGCGCCCAACGCCATGCTCACCGGTGATCGAACCACCCGCGGCCACGCAGAGTTCCAGAATCTTGCCGCCCACCTCTTCGGCAAGTGCCAGTTGGCCTTCTTTATTGGCATCAAATAGGATCAGCGGGTGCATATTGCCATCGCCGGCGTGGAACACGTTGGCCACTGCCAGGCCGCTCTCTTCGGAAAGCGCGGCAATACCTTTCAGTACGCGGGGGAGCTCTCGGCGGGGGATAGTGCCATCCATGCAGTAGTAATCCGGTGACATACGGCCCACTGCAGGGAAGGCATTTTTACGCCCAGCCCAGAACTTGGCGCGCTCGGCTTCATCGTGGGCCTGCTGAATATTGGTGGCCCCAGCTTTCTCTAGCACCCGGCGTACGGTATCGCAGTCGTCGTCCACGTCGGCTTCAACGCCATCCAGTTCGCAGAGCAGAATCGCCTCGGCATCGAGGGGATAGCCGGCTTTGACAAAATCCTCGGCAGCTTTGATGGCGAGTTTGTCCATCATCTCCAGGCCACCAGGAATAATGCCTGCGGCAATGATATCGCCGACGGCACGACCGGCTTTCTCGACATCGTCGAAGCTCGCCATCAGCACTTTGGCGGTTTCCGGCTTGGGCAGTAGCTTGACAGTGATCTCTGTAACGACGCCTAGCATGCCCTCCGAGCCGTTCATCAATGCCAGTAGATCGAAGCCTGGCGCATCAAAAGACTCCGCGCCCAGCGTCATGTGCTCGCCCTCAATCGTGAGCACATCGACGCGCATGACGTTATGCACCGTCAGGCCATATTTTAAGCAGTGCACGCCGCCGGCATTTTCGGCCACGTTACCGCCAATGGAGCAGGCAATTTGCGAAGATGGGTCCGGCGCGTAGTAGAGGCCGTAAGGCGCAGCGGCTTCAGAAATTGCCAGATTGCGCACGCCGGGCTGAACCCGCGCCAGGCGGGCATCAGGGTCGACTTTGAGAATCTGGCTAAAGCGCGACATCACTAAAAGCACGCCCCGTTCCAGCGGCAGCGCGCCGCCGGAAAGCCCAGTACCTGCGCCGCGGGTGACTACTGGTACGCTAAGGGCATGGCAGCGCTTGAGTAGCTCTTTCACCTGATCAAAGGTTTCAGGTAGCGCCACCAGCATCGGTAGCACGCGATAGGCCGCCAGTCCATCGCACTCAAAGGGGCGCAGGTCTTCTTCGCGATGCAGCAGCGTCATATCGGGAACGGCTTGCTGCAGGTCGGTTAAGACCTCGCTTTTATCGCGCCGAACCAGTTCGCCGTCCAGGCGCTCATCAAAAAGGATATTCATTACGACATCCCATGCTTATTATCGTTAAAAGTAAATGCTAAAACGTTCTGTAGTTATCATGGCCTCAATTTGGGCTTTTTTTGCCGGCCTGTCTAGGTCGTGGTGCATTGGTCTGACCAGTAATTAGTCGACAGTGATGTCTTCTTTGTTTAGTACTGAGTTTAGTACTGGCAAGCTGGACATATAGCCGATCAGGAGAGTTAACATGCCAGAGGAGAATCAAGCCTTGTCACCCGGGCTGCGAATGCCGGAACAGGTGGCTACCCGGCTTGAGCGTTTAATTCTTGATGGTGTTTTTCGGCCCGGCCAGTTGCTTCCTTCTGAGCGGCGGCTGTGTGATCGGCTGGGTGTCTCCCGTGCTTCGCTGCGTGAGGGGTTGAGAATTCTGCGCAGTAAAGGAATTATCGATACCCGCCAGGGCCACGGCTCGACGGTCGCGACACTTTTGCCAGTGGGTAACCAAAGCCCATTGATGCATCTGTTTAAAGATCATCCGCGCACGCTGTTTGATCTGTTAGAAGTGCGCGCCCTGCTGGAAGGGGAGTCGGCGCGGTTAGCGGCAAGCCGTGGCACATCCGCCGACCGGGTGCTGATCACCCGACGCTATCGTGAAATGGCCGACTACGCGGAAAGCGCAGAAAGCATTGATGTCGAGCGTCTAGCCAGGCTGGATCACGCCTTTCACCTGGCGGTCTCCCAGGCGTCCCACAACCCGGTGTTGGTGCATACACTGCAGAGCCTGACCGATTTACTACTCAGCTCGGTGTTTGCCTCGGTCAAGCACCTTTATCACTTGCCAGCACCCAGGACAATGATCAATCAGCAGCATGCGCAGTTGCATGAGGCCGTAGTCAACGGCGAGGCGGAGCAGGCCGAACAGGTGGCACTAGAGCACCTCTCCAGCATTAGCCAACTGCTGCGTGATTTAGAAGAGGAGCACGAACGGCTAGAACGTTCCTCCATGCGCCTTGAAGAGTGGCAGTAACTTATTAGCTATTGGCCACACTTTTATCATCTTCAGTGTCAATCACGCCCGCTAAGGTGGCTACTTCAATCTTGTTGCAAAGGTGGTCACGTAGAATTTGCCCGAGTGATTGGCTGTCGCGCTTTTCAAGTGCCGCCATCATATTTTCATGATCTTTTACCGCTTGACTCCAGTAGCGTTCGGTCATCTGCTTCGAGTAACGAACCCGCTTTACGCGCTGGCTTAAATTGCTATACATTTCCTGTAGTACATCGTTATTAGACGCTGCCAGAATGCTTTCGTGAATCTGCCGATTCACCTGGAAATAGGGCATTAGATCCCGGTTGCGGTAGTGTTCCAACATTGTATCGTGTAGCTGACGAATGGCGGCAATTTCAGCGTCGCTGATGTACTGACAGGCAAGCTCCCCCGATAATCCCTCCAGTGCGGCCATCAGGTCATAGGTGTCTTTAACGTTTTTTAAGGTCAGCCGCACCACCCGTGCACCCCGATTGGGTAGCAGCTCGATGAGCCCTTCAGTGGCGAGCACTTTCAGCGCTTCGCGCAAAGGCGTGCGCGATACCCCAAAACGATCGCAAAGCTGTTTTTCAGAGATACGCTCGCCAGGCAAAAGTTCGCCGTGCTCAATTAGGTCGCCAATTCTATCGGCTACTTCACGATATAAATTGCGCTGCAAAATCTTGGTCATATTCGTTTCTCTTTACCTGAGGGCCATTCGGCTCGTCACCTATCCCTTGGCTACCCAATATTACCGGAACCGTATGTGTATATGGAGATTCGGGTTTGCGTCATGACGATAGTGGGAATGATCTCCAAAATAGATTATGAATTCAATATTCTTTAGTTGTGGTCAGTTGACACAGTTGCTATTTCTATTCTCCGGCAGTTCATGTCTATCAGCAATTTAGCAATCATTCACTCAACACAAACGGAGCAGAATATGGCTGGCCAAGTATTTAAGTGTAGCGTGCAGCTCACGCGGAAGCAGGCTCGTCAGATGATCGATGCCGCAATTATGAAGGCGCGAGCGCTGAACTTACCCCCATTAACGCTGGTGGTGCTGGACGGGGGGGGCAATCTGGTGGCTGCAGAACGTGAAGACGGCTGCGCCCCGCTTCGCCACCCGGTGGCACAAGGCAAAGCGTATGCCGCACTGGGTATCGGTGTTGCCAGCGGTGTTGTTGGGGAGCGCAATGCGGAGCGACCCGCGTTTGTATCCAGCGTTTCGGCGGCATCCCAGGGCCATTTTGTCGCGGTTGCAGGAGGTGTTCCAGTGCTAGACGCGCAGGATTGCGTGATTGGAGCAATGGGTGCTAGCGGCGCTTCGTCGGAAGAAGACCAGCAGGTCGTTATCGCGGGAATAGAAGCTGCCGGACTCAAGTGGGGGCTTGAGCCCGAATAAAGCGTCTCCAGCATTGCCGATTTTGTTTCGTTGTTTTCGACAAGCCATTGAGTGGAATGGATTATTCATTTTTACCCATAACCCGACGACTAAAGTTTAATACCTAATTCTGAATTTTGAATTCAAATTGAATGCATGACGGTCTGACTTGCCGCTTCGCCAGACGAGTAGTGGTGGGTTGGTTCGTCGTCACGCGCCCAGGCGACCGCACCGATACCCAGGTAACCTTAAAGGAGCGCCGACCTGGGCAGCACGCGCACAACAACAACAAGCCAGCACTGGAGTATCCAATGAAAAATATCAAGACAGCATTCGTGAGCGCCTCACTGGCACTGAGCCTGACGCCGGGGCTCGGCATGGCCCAGACCGAGCTGCAGTTCGGCCACGTAGGTAATCCCGGTTCGTTGTTCGATACGTCCGTGAATGAATTCGCCAAACGGGCCAATGAGCAACTGGGTGACGACTACAAGGTGCAGGCCTATGGTTCGAGCCAGCTAGGTGGCGACAACTCCATGATGCAGAAGCTCAAGCTCGGCCAACTGACCTTTACGCTGCCCTCCACGGTGATGTCCTCAGTGGTGGATGAATTCGGTCTGTTCGAGATGCCCTATCTGATCCAGAATCGCGACCACATGAAGCGCGTCATCGAGGAGGTCATCGAACCCGATCTCTATCCGCTGGTGGAGGAGGAAGGCTACAAGATCCTCGCCGTCTGGGAGAATGGCTTCCGCCAGATCACCAACAACGAGCGGCCCATCAATACCCCGGAAGATCTGGATGGTTTGAAGCTGCGGACCCCTGCGGGCGCGTGGCGGGTGCGCATGTTCGAGGAATACGGTGCTAACCCTTCACCCATGGCACTCTCGGAAGTCTTTACCGCGCTGCAAACCGGCACCATGGACGGACAGGAAAACCCTTTGGTGCAGATCCATTCCCAGAAGTTCCAGGAGGTGCAGGACTATCTCTCCATGACCAATCACGTCTACACGCCTGCCTATGTGGTGGTATCCAAGAGCCACTGGGAGGACCTGCCGGAAGACGTGCGTGACGTGCTAGAGGAAACTGCCCAGGGGATCCAGGATTTCGTCTACGAGACAGCCGCCGAGCAGGATGAGGAACTCCTAGGCGCGATGGAAGAGGCCGGCATGGAAATCAACGAGGCTGACAAGCAGGCCTTCATCGATGCCAGTGGCCCAGTCTACGAACGCTTCGACGAGGAAGTGGAAGGCGGTGGCGACCTGGTCGACCGCGTGTTGGAGCTTGGTGAGGAAGGCTGAATTTCACTGCAGTCTCAATCTCTCTGAACCAACCCATGGACCGCCCTGGCCGGGCGGTTCTTCCTCTGCTCGACGGAGTGGCTTCAATGTCCCTTTTGAAACTTCGATCCGGCTTCGAGTGGCTGCTCGAGGTCATTACCATGTTTCTGGTGGTGGCACTAACGGTGGTCGTGCTGCTCGGTGTCAGCTTCCGCTATACCGGCAATTCCCTGGGGTGGTATGACGAGGTCGCCGCCGTGATGTTGGCGTGGGTGACCTACTACGGTGCCGCCCTTGCCGCCCTCAAGCGCGCGCACATCAGCGTCCCCGGTTTCGTTTATTCGCAGCCACGGGCCGTGCGTATGGCGCTGGTAGTGATCGGTGAAGTCATCACCATCGCCTTCTTTGTGCTGCTCGCCATCTACGGCGTCTACATTATCGGCGTCCTCGGCGGTTCTACCCTGGTCAGTGTGCCCATCCCCATCGCCGTGACCCAGTCCACCATTCCCATTGGCGCGGCGCTTTATGTCATCGCCGAGCTGCTTAACCTACCGGACATCCTGCGTGAAGCCTGGGAAGGGCGTAAACCACCCTCGGAACAGGATATTGTGGAGGAAATGCAATGACGACGGCTTTGATCCTGCTGGCCGGCCTGGCCATGATCTTCATCAATATCCCCATAGCGGTGGCCCTGGGTGCGGTGTCCATCGTCGCCATGCTGGTGCTGCAAGGCACGAACAGTCTGCTCGGCTTCCCGCTGGTGCTGTTTGAAGGGGCGACTAAGTTTCCGCTGATCGCTATTCCGTTGTTCGTCCTGGCCGGCGCCATCATGAACACCGGTGGCATCTCCCGACGGCTGATCGACTTCGCTTCGGCATTGCTTGGCTTTGTTCGTGGCGGCCTGGCCATGGTGAACGTCGGCACCTCGCTGTTCTTCGCCGAGATCTCCGGGTCTGCCGTGGCTGACGTGGCGGCCCTTGGCTCCATCCTGATTCCGGAAATGAAGCGCAAGGGATATCCGGCTCCGTTTGCCGCGGCCATCACGTCTTCCTCGGCATCGCTTGCCATCATCATACCGCCTTCGATCCCGATGATCCTCTATGCCGCCATGGCCGACACCTCGGTCGTGCAGCTCTTCGTCGCTGGCATCGTACCGGGCATTGTCGGTGGGTTGTCGATGATGGCGCTCGCCTGGTACTTCGCGGTCCGCTATAACTTTCCCGTGGAGCAGACCTTCAAGCTGAGCAGGGTGTGGACCACCTTCAAAGCGGCGAGCCTTGCCTTCTTGCTTCCGTTGATCATCCTGGGTGGCATCTTTGGTGGCTTCATGACGGCCACCGAGGGAGCTGCGCTGGCGGTACTGGCGGCGTTATTGATCAGTTTCCGCTACGGCGAACTGCGCTGGAAGAAGCTACGCGCGGCCATGGTCGAGGGTGGCGTACAGACCGCCGTGGTCATGCTGTTGGTGGCAAGTTCTGCACTGCTCGGGGATTTCCTCACCCGCGCTCAGCTGCCGCAGATGCTGGCGGCGATGATCGGCGACTTCACCAGCAACAAGTACGCGGTGCTTGCATTGCTTAACATCTTCCTGCTGTTGATCGGCATGATCCTGCACTCGGCGGCGGCGATCATCCTTACCGTACCCATTGTCATGCCATTGGTGATGATGGTCGGCATCGATCCCGTCCACTTCGGCATGATCGTGACGCTGAACCTGGCGATAGGCCAGCAGACACCACCGGTGGCAAGTGTACTGATGACCGCTTGTTCGGTGGCCAAGGCGGATATCTGGGATGTGTCCAAGGCCAATCTGCCGTTCGTCGCCCTGTTGTTTGTACTGTTGATGCTGGTGACCTACGTGCCGATCTTCCCATTGGGCCTGGTGGAGCTTTTCTACCGGTGAGCCCGATAGCGTTCAGAAGGAAATGTTTATGTCAGATGAATCAGTAATTTTCCGGCGCGAGGAAGGCCTCGCATGGATCGGTTTCAACCGACCCGCGAGTCGCAATGCCATGACGTGGGAAATGTACAACGCTCTGGAAGCCAGCTGCGCGCAGTTGGCCGAGGACGACAGCGTACATGCAGTGGTGCTGCATGGTGTCGGTGGCGAGGCTTTCGTGGCGGGGACCGATATCACCCAGTTCGCTCACTTTAACAAACCCCAGGATGCCCTCGATTACGAGCGACGCATCGAGCGGGTGGTGAGTGGCCTTGAGACGCTTAACAAGCCGACGATCGCCATGATCGAGGGTTTTTGTGTCGGCGGTGGCGCGGCGATGGCTATGGCCTGCGATTTTCGCTACTGCACGCCGTCGCTGAAATTCGGTGTGCCAATCGCCAAGACCCTGGGCAACACGCTGTCGATCACCAATGTTTCGCGGCTGATCGACATGGTGGGTGTCGCGCGCACCAAGGAAATCTTGATGCAGGCGAAGCTATTGTCCGCCGACGAAGCCTATCAGGCGGGGTTGGTCAACAACGTCTTTTCGCCCGACACCATTGCCACCGAGGTCACGGCGATCGCCCATGAATTCTCGAGGTGTGCACCGCTGACGCTTCAGGCCAGCAAGTCGCTGGTGGGGCGCGTACAGGCCCAGCGTCGGGCGTCACTCGAGGCGGGTGATGACTGGGTCACCACCTGCTACATGAGCGATGACTTCAAGGCAGCCGTCGACAAGTTCGTCAACAAGACATCTTTCGAATGGTCGGGTCGTTAAGTCATCCAGAGAGGAATTCAGCCAATGCTGCCACTACAGAACGTGAAAGTGCTGGACATCTCGCAGATCATGGCCGGGCCCTACTGCACGATGGTACTGGCCGACATGGGGGCGGATGTCACCAAGGTAGAGAAGATCCAGGGCGGTGATGACAGCCGCCAGATGGGCCCCTACATCAACGACGAGTCGACCTGCTTTTCGCAGATCAATCGCAACAAGAAGAGCATCTCGCTCAACCTGAAGGATGAGCGGGCCAGGGAGATCTTCTATCGCCTGGCCAAGGATGCCGATGTCATCGTCGAGAACTACCGCACCGGCGTCACCAAGTCGCTGCAGATAGACTACGACACCATCAAGGCGATCAATCCGGGGATCATCTACTGCTCGATTTCCGGCTACGGTCAGACCGGCCCCTACAGCCATCGCGGTGGTTTCGACCTGGTGGCCCAGGGCATGACCGGGTTGATGTCGATGACTGGCGAGAAGGGTAGGCGTCCGCTCAAGACCGGCATCGCCGTCTATGATATCGGCGCCGGCATCACCGCGGTGTACTCGATTCTCGCGGCCTATATCCACAAGACCAACAGCGGTGAAGGCCAGCACATCGATATCGCCATCACCGAGTGTGGCTTGCCCTGGTTCGCCTGGGAGGCGGCGGCCTACTTCGGTGAAGGTACGCTACCCGAGCCCACTGGCTGGCGACATCGTGTGTCGGCGCCCTATCAAGCGGTCAAGGCCAGCGACGGCTATATCATGCTGGGCTGCGCTAACCAGCGTACCTGGGAGCGATTCTGTCAGGACGTGCTCGCGCGCGAAGACCTGATGGAGGATCCTCGGTTCCTGACCAATTCCGACCGTGGCCAGAACGTAGAGGAACTCGAGGCGGTGTTGGAGGCGATCATGGTTGACCTAGGCATGAATCATTGGCTCGAGCTTTGCGACAAGGCAGGCGTACCGGCCGGTCCGATCAACAATTTCGCCCAGGCCATGCAGGACGAGCATTACCTGGCACGCGGCATGGTGCAGGAAATGGATCACCCGGTGATCGGTAAGATGAAGACCATCGGCTTTCCAAGCAAGTTCTCGCGCACCCCGTCGCAGATCCGCAGCCCGGCCCCGCTGTTCGGCCAGCATACCGATGAAGTGCTCGATACGCTGGGCATCTCGTCAGAGCAGTTGGAAACGCTGCGGGCCGAAGGCTGCATCAAGTAAATTTTTTTATGCATTTTGAATTCATTATGAAAAGTACAAAATTGCCTCTGGAGAGATCACCATGTTGAAGCTCGATTTTCATCCGTCCGGCCGCCACTTCCTGCAGATACCCGGCCCGTCGCCGGTGCCGGATCGTATCTTGCGCGCCATGAGCCTGCCGACCATCGACCATCGCGGTCCCGAGTTCGGCGCTTTAGGGCTTGAGCTGCTGAGCAAAGTTAAAAAAGTCTTCAAAACTGAGAGCCCGGTGATCATCTACCCGGCCTCGGGCACCGGCGCCTGGGAAGCGGCGCTGATCAATACCCTGTCGCCGGGTGATCGTGTGCTGATGTTTGAAACCGGCCACTTCGCCACGTTGTGGCACAAAATGGCGCTACGCTTGGATCTGCAGCCTGAGTTCTTGGGCCTGCCAGGCTATGACGGTTGGCGACATGGCGTGCAGGCCGACATGATCGAAGCGCGCCTTAAAGAAGATACGGGCCACGAGCTTAAGGCCGTCTGCGTGGTGCATAACGAAACCTCGACGGGGGTGACCAGTGACATCGCTGCCGTGCGTAAGGCGATCGACGCTGCAGGCCATCCCGCACTGCTGATTGTCGATACCATTTCCGGCCTGGCAAGCGCTGACTACCGCCACGATGAATGGGGTGTCGATGTCACCGTATCCGGCTCGCAGAAAGGCCTGATGCTGCCCCCAGGCATCAGTTTTAACGCGCTCTCGTCAAAAGCCATCGAGACCAGCAAGCAGGCGAAACTGCCCAAAAGCTTCTGGGCCTGGGATGAAATTCTCGAAGCCAACCAAAATGGCTACTGGCCCTATACCCCCAGCACCAATTTGCTTTATGGCCTGAATGAAGCGCTAGATATGTTGCTTGATGAAGGTATCGATCACGTCCTGGCTCGCCACCAGCGCTGGGCCGCTGGGGTACGCGCCGCAGTCGAGGCGTGGGGGCTGGAAATCCAGTGTCTGGATCCGTCGGTTTACTCGCCGGTATTGACGGGCGTGGTGATGCCCGAGGGTATCGATGCGGATGACGTGCGCAAAATTATCTATGAGCGTTTTGACCTTTCACTGGGCACGGGGTTGGGTAAGGCCAAGGGCAAGATGTTCCGGATCGGCCATTTGGGCGACTGCAACGACCTGACGCTGATTGCCACCCTGGGCGGCTGCGAAGCGGGCATGAAATTGGCGGGCGTTAACCTTAAGGGAAGTGGCGTGATAGCGGCGATGGACTACTTCGCCACCAACCCACTTGACGCAGGCAAGCGCTAAACGGCGGGAGAGCCACATGACGTCTCTAACGAATCAAACCCCGTCCCGCGATGCCAAGTTTAAACCGCTCGGTGAGTTAGCCGAGCGCTTACACCGCGAAATGACCGGTGAGGTACTGTTTGACCGGGCAACCCGAGGACGCTATTCAACCGACGCCTCTATCTATCAGGTGACACCGGTGGGGGTGGTCATACCCCGCCATCAGGAAGACCTGAAAATTGCTCTGGATATTGCCCGTGATGCCAAGGTGCCAATCTTGGCCCGGGGCGCGGGCACCAGCCAGTGCGGCCAGACTGTCGGTGAAGCGCTGGTGATCGACACCACGCGTTGGCTCAACGAAGTGATTGAGTTTGACGCCGAGGCGCGCACCGTCGTGGTCGAGCCGGGTGTCGTGCTTGACCATCTCAACGCGTGGCTAAAGCCCTATGGGCTCTGGTATCCGGTAGATGTTTCCACCAGCGCACAGTGCACCATTGGCGGCATGGCGGGCAATAACTCCTGCGGGTCGCGTTCGATCTACTACGGCAATATGGTGCACAACGTGCTGGGCGTGGACGCGCTATTGGCTGACGGCAGCGCGGCGAGTTTTGGTTTCGTTGACAGCTTCGCGGAAAATTCGCGGGAGCAGCGCCTTGCCCAACAGGTGAGGGCGATTGCGGAGCGTGTGGCCCCGGAAATTCGCGATCACTTTCCCAAAGTATTGCGTCGGGTGGGTGGCTACAATCTGGATCTGTTCGATTGCCAGAACCCGATGCCTTACGACCCTGACAGTCGCGCCAACCTGGCCCACCTGCTGGTGGGCTCGGAAGGCACGTTAGGGGTAAGCCAGCGTATTAAGCTCAGGCTTTCACCGCTGCCCGAGCAGAAGGTGCTGGGCGTGGTGAATTTCCCGACCTTTTATCAGGCGATGGATTTCACTCAGCATATCGTCAAGCTTGGTCCCACGGCGGTCGAACTGGTAGACCGCACCATGATCGAGCTGTCGCTGGAGAACCCAGCGTTCCGCCCGGTCATTGAGAAGGCGCTGATTGGCAAGCCGGAAGCCATTTTGCTGGTGGAGTTTGCCGGTCACGACCATGCAACGCAGCTTGAAGCGCTGCGTGGGCTTAATGAATTGATGGGCGATTTAGGTCTGCCGGGCAGCGTGGTGGATATGCCTGAAGCGGCAGAGCAGAAAGCGCTGTGGAACGTGCGCAAAGCCGGGCTCAACATCATGATGAGCATGAAGGGCGACGGCAAACCGGTCTCTTTTATTGAAGATTGTGCAGTGCCGCTAGAGCACCTGGCTGAGTACACCGACAAGCTCACCGACGCTTTCAACCGCTACGGCACCGAGGGCACTTGGTACGCCCACGCAGGCGTCGGCACGCTACACGTTCGGCCGATTCTCGATATGCGCCGCGATGGCGCGGAAAAAATGCGTGAAATCGCCGAGCTGGCCTCCGCGCTAGTGCGCGAATACAAAGGCGCCTACTCTGGCGAGCATGGCGACGGCATCTGCCGTGGCGAGTGGGTGGCGTGGCAGTTCGGAGAAACGGTCAATAACGCCTTCCATGATGTCAAACAGCTGTTTGACCCGGAAAATCTGTTTAATCCGGGTAAAATCGTCGATACCCCTAAAATGGACGACGAGCGCTATTTTCGTTTTCCCACGTCCTACACCACTATTCCGCTAACCCCGGTATTCGATTGGTCCGCCTGGAACGTGAAACGCGACCCGCTCACCGGCGAGCAATCACCTCCGGGCTCCGGCAGCGACGCAACCCATGGCTTGGCCATGGCGGTAGAGATGTGCAACAACAACGGCCACTGCCGCAAGTTTGATGCGGGCACCATGTGTCCGAGCTTCCGTATCACGAGAGACGAGCAGCACCTGACCCGTGGCCGAGCCAATACGCTGCGTTTGGTGCTCTCAGGTCAGTTGGGTGAGGCGGGGCTCGCCAGCGACGATGTAAAAGAAGCGCTGGATCTTTGCGTGTCGTGCAAGGGCTGCAAGCGGGATTGCCCCACCGGCGTCGATATGGCGAAGTTCAAGATAGAAGCCCGTACCGCACGCGCTCGTGCCAATGGGTTATCACTGCGTGATCGCATGGTCGGCGAGATGCCGCGCTACGCGCCCTGGGCCAGTAAGTTTTCTATATTGATTAATAGCGTTGAGCGCATGCCGTTCCTGGCCAAACGGATCAAACAGGCGTTGAAGCTGACGCCCCAGCGCTCGTTGCCGCTGTTTAACGGTAATTTTCTCGCCAGTGCCGAGGCGTCGCAATCGTCATTTGCCTCGGAGCGAGAAGTGCTGCTGTTTGTGGATACTTTCAATAACTATATGGAGGGTGACAATGCCAAGGCAGCCAAGCGGGTGCTGGAAGCCGCGGGGTATCGCGTGCATCTCAATATTACCAAAGACCAACGGCCACTCTGCTGTGGTCGAACCTACTTATCGTCGGGCCAGTTTGATAAAGCCAAAGCGGAAGCCAAACGCACCCTTGAGCACCTGATGCCGTTTGTCGAACGCGGCGTGGCGATAGTGGGGTTGGAACCCTCCTGCCTGCTCAGCATGCGTGATGAATTCCTTCAGTACGGCTTTGGCGAAGAGGCAAAAGCACTGTCGTCATCGGCCTATCTGTTTGAAGAGTTTCTGGTCAAGGCGCGTGCCGAAGACCTGCTCCCCCTCGAACTGAAGCCACTGCATTATGATCGGGCGATGCTGCACGGTCACTGCCATCAAAAGGCGTTTGATGCGTTGCGTCCCGTTGAGCAAGTGCTGGGCTGGATTCCTGAACTCACAGTCGAGACTATCGAGTCCTCCTGTTGCGGCATGGCGGGCAGCTTTGGCTATGAAGCGGAGCACTACGATGCCTCTATGAAAATGGCGGAGCTTTCACTACTGCCTGCTATTCGTCAGGCGGATCAATACGCTGTAGTGGTGGCCGATGGCACGAGCTGTCGCCATCAGATTCACGATAGCAGCGGTCGCGAAGCAATACATGTTGCCCGGCTCCTCGAACAAGCGCTAGCCTGAAGGCTAGGCACCAATAACAACCCAGGAGTTCAACATGGCCATTTATCAATACGGCGAGTATCGGCCAGATATTCAGGACGACGTATATATTGCGGAAACGGCGGATGTTATCGGCCAGGTTACTTTAAAATCCCGCTCAAGCGTCTGGTATCAGGCCGTGTTGCGGGGTGACAGCGATCATCTTGAAATAGGCGAAGAGAGTAATATCCAGGATGGTGCGGTTCTCCATGCTGATCCAGGCTTTCCGCTTAAAGTAGGCAAAGGGGTGACGGTCGGGCATCAGGCCATGCTACATGGCTGTACCGTGGGCGATGGCTGCTTAATCGGTATACAGGCAGTAGTACTCAATGGTGCGGTGATTGGTGAGAATAGCCTGGTGGGTGCTGGTGCCTTTATTAAGGAGGGCGCGGTGTTTCCGCCTAACTCGTTAATCGTTGGCTCGCCTGCCAGGGTGGTGCGGGAGCTTTCTGATGAGGCCGTTGCGGGTATGAAAAAGAATGCTCAGGGCTATGTCGAGCGCGGTAAACGCCACAGCCAGGAGCTAAAGCGAATAGACTGACGCTAACTGGCTAGATTGATCTCGCCAAAACGACAAAACCCCCAGGCTTAGGCCTGGGGGTTTGCGTTTCTAGCGTAGCGTTTACGGCCGCTAATTCACATACGATAACTACATCACATCAATGGATCCGTGACGCCAATAACGTAGAACGCAACCAGCGCGATAATACCGGTAAAGATGAGGTAGTAGATGGTGGGCAGAATCGTCTTACGGATCGTAGCGCCTTCACGGCCTAGCAAACCGACCGTTGCAGATGCTGCGACCACGTTATGGATGGCGATCATATTACCTGCCGCTGCACCCACTGCCTGCAGCGCTACCATCATGGCCGTGGAAAGCCCTAGAGTTTCCGCAACGCTGAACTGGAACTCCGCCAGCATCAGGTTGGATACCGTGTTAGAGCCTGCAATGAAGGCGCCCATCGCCCCGACCGCCGGGGCAAAGAAGGGGTAAATACCGCCCACGCTATCGGCCACTGCTTGAGCCATCATTACCGGCATCGAGACAAGATCCGCACCGTTAACGCCGGAGTTGATCAGGATGCGCACCATTGGCACGGTAAAGATCAACACGAAGCCGGCACCAAAAATCGTTTTGGTTGATTCAGACATGGCCGCGCTAATCTTTTGTGGGTTCATGCGATGCAAGAAATAAGTGACGATCACTACGGCAATAATAATACCGCCCGGCAGGTAGAGCGGCTGAACACCACCGCTAACACCCGCTTCGCCAAGGATATTGTTCCAACTGAGGTTAATTGAGGTCAGGGCGTTACGCAGCGGCTCGATGGTGCGAGAGGCCACCAAGAACAGAGCGAGCAGCACATAGGGTACCCAGCCTTTAAAGGTGGACATTGGCGCTCTGCCGACAACGTCATCAAGCTTGATTTGCAGGTTGCCGATCCACTCGTCTGGCCAAGAGGAAGACTCGGGGAAGTCCCAGGTGTCTTTAGGCAGCAGGAAACCACGTTTGGCGGCAGGTACCACAATCGCCAAGCCGACCATGGCGCCGATCATTGACGGGAACTCAGGGCCCAGTAGTACGCCTACCAGCATGTAAGGCACCACAAAGCAAACGCCGGTAAAGATAGCGAAAGGGGTAATCGATAGCCCCTCTTTCCAGGAGCGGTTGGCACCGAAGAAGCGCACCATTACCGTGACGAGAATTAGCGGCATCAAAATGCCCACGATACCGTGAGTAATCGCCACTTCGCTGGTGACTAGCTGGAAGAACACATCCCAGCTGGAGCCTACCGAGTCGAGTTCGGCGCTAATACCTGCGCGATCCAGGCCGCTGCCCACGCCNNATAGGCGTGCCCACAGCGCCAAACGAGACCGGCGTTGATTGAATCATCATGCCCACGACCACCGCCGCAAGCGCCGGAAAGCCAAGAGCGACCATTAGCGGTGCAGCTACCGCAGCGGGCGTACCGAAGCCCGAAGCCCCTTCGATAAAACAGCCGAACAGCCAGGCAACAATCAACGCCTGTACGCGGCGGTCAGGACTAATATCTGAAAAACCATTACGGATAGCCGTAATACCGCCGGAGTGCTTAAGGGTGTTAAGCAGCAGTATGGCGCCAAAGATGATCCATAGGAGACCTGCAGTTTGAATCAGGCCTTGGATGGTCGACGCCGCCACGCGGCTAAAGGACATATCCCAAGCGGTTAAGCCAATAATGGCCGCGGTCAGGAAAACAATCGGCATCGCTATCTTGGCAGGTATTTTAAACCCTATGAGCAAAATACCGGCCAGCAACAGCGGCAGAAAGGCCAGAAGTGCAAGTATCGTTTCATTCATGGAAGGAACTGCCCCTTGTTATTGATTTGGTATGCTCCGCAATAACCGTCTGGCCGTTGTACCGCCAGTCGGGTGTAGGTGAAAGATACGATTAGGCTAACCATATGACTACATTGGAAAATTGGTCTTACCACTTAAGTGCGTATTTGATAGCTGGTTTTGCACAGCCTATATTTCTTTATGAATATGTTTTTAAAAGGTTTTTTGGTGGATGGGGGTAAGTCTCAAGGTGCTGAGTCATTAGACTAATAGACAGTACAGTTGCCAGCGAAAGGATGAGTACAGAACTCGCTAGTTGCGTCGTAGATGGCTTACGCTCATTGTTAGCGGCTGAAATGCTGTGAACTCACTATGATCAACCACACGGAGGTTATGGCAGTGGCAATGACTCTTTATGATCTGTGCGGCCGGGACGAGCGGCTCCGCTTCTCACCTTACTGCTGGCGCGTACGTATGGCACTCACCCACAAAGGGCTGGAATTCACCTCCGTAGCGTGGCGATTCCTCGATAAGAAAGCGCTGGCGTTTGCCGACTACGACAAAGTACCGGTGCTGTGTGACGGTGATCAGGTCGTTACAGACAGTTTCGAGATTATGCGCTACCTGGATAAGGCGTATCCCGAGGCACCCGTGTTGGGGGAGGGCGTCAGCTATCAGCGGGTATTACTGTTCAAATACTTTGTTGAGCGCAGCGTAAACCCTGCGCTATTCCGCATTATCGCGATGGATTTATTTGCAGCCGTCCACCCAGACGACCGTAGCTATTTCCGCGACACTCGCGAAGCGCGGTTTGGCTGCACGCTGGAAGAGTTCCACCAGCCCGAGCAGGGTAAGCAGCAGCTCAAGCAGGCGCTGGCACCAGTACGTGACCTGCTGCGGGAGAGCACCTTTTTAGACGGTGACGCACCCAGCGGCTCAGATTACCTGCTGTTTGGCAGTATGATGTGGGCTCACGTCGTATCGACACAGGCGGTAGTAGAGCCTGGCGACCCGGTGGAGGAGTGGTTTAAGCGGATGCTCAACGTGCACAATGGGGCTGCCAGTAATGCTCTGACCGTTCGCGATATATAACGCCAACGGCGCGATATGGCTTACAGGGCGGTACGCTAAGGTACCGCACGATAAATTTTGAAAGCTTGGCGAGTGAATCAAGTTTTTCATCAAGGAGATGGCAATGATTGACCTGTATTATTGGACAACACCTAACGGCCATAAAATCTCCATTATGCTCGAAGAAGCCAATCTGGCGTACCGAGTGAAGCCGATTAACATTGGCCGAGGCGAGCAGTTTGATCCTGAATTTCTCACTATCGCTCCCAATAACCGAATTCCTGCCATTGTCGATCACTCCCCGCAGGATGGTGGCCAGCCGCTGTCGATGTTTGAGTCGGGCGCCATCCTCGAGTACCTGGCCGATAAGAGTGGCCTCTTCTTACCCTCTGCAGGCCGCGAGCGCTATATCGTCTTGCAGTGGTTGCACTGGCAAATGGGCGGGCTAGGGCCCATGGCAGGCCAAAACCATCACTTTTGCCACTATGCGCCGCAAAAGATCGACTATGCCATTGAGCGCTACGTGCGCGAAACCAATCGGCTTTATAGCGTGCTAGACCAACGTCTGGCGCATCACACTTATGTCGGTGGCGATGATTACTCAATCGCTGACATGGCGATCTACCCCTGGATTGTTCCCTGGGAAAAACAGCGTCAAACCTTGGAAGAGTTTCCCGACTTGGAGCGCTGGTTTGACATGATCAAAGAACGCCCGGCCGTACGTCGAGCCTATGCATTGGTCGAAGACGTTAACCCTCAGGCCGGCGTGGAAATGGATGAGCAGGCGCGTAAGCACTTGTTCGGTAACCGTTAGTAGCAGGCTACCGTCAGCCATCCTAACGATCTGCGAGTGAGCATGTGCAACATGAGGAAAAATCATGTTGCGATGCACAAAAAGCACTGCTAGCTTTAAAGACAGCAGAGGCAAAAGCCTGGCTAAGAACCGTCTAATCAAGGCGTGTTTACGTGCTAGCTCACTCTTGGAGGTATTACTATGAATAAAGCGACTGAGAAAACCACGCAACAGTTTGAGTCCGTTTTTGTTTCACCGATGCGTTCTTACACGCTGACAGCGCTCGATTACTATGATCAGCTGGTTAGTGCACAGTTAGATGCAGCCCGCGCCTACTCGGACATGGCTATTGCGCAAGCGCGCACTTGGCTTGATGTCAAAGACCCCGACAGCTTCAAAAAAGCCATGGAAACCCAGCAAAAAACGGCTGGAGAATTTATGGAACGAGTGAAGGGCGATACGGAAAAAGTAACTTCCATCGGACAAAGCTTCGCTCAAGACAGCCAAAAAATGGCAGAAGAGACCACTAAGAAAGCGGTAGAGACCGCCAAGCAGTAATTTAACTATACCACCGCTTTAAAACGCCGCCCCCCGAGGGTGCGGCGTTTTTATTTGCCCCCGCTCATCACCGCATGGTTAACGGTTTTGATACTCCGCTTCGGCCTTGGCCAGTTTGGCACGCCTGTCAGGTTTGCCCGGTAAAATGGCGTCTAGTAATAAAGCGGCGAGGGCTGCAGGCACTAAGCCCGACTTAAGCAGCAGCCCTAGCTGCCCCGGCATGGTTTCTGAAATTGCCTCGACGGCTGGCAGACCGATACCCAGGCTTAGCGAGACGGCAATAATCAGCATGTTGCGCTGATCCAACTCGCACTCTTTGATAATTTTAAGACCCGCCGATGCGATCATGCCGAACATGACGACGCCCGCACCGCCAAGAACCGCAGGCGGCATGGCGGCCACCAGCCCTCCCAGCTTGGGAAATAGCCCCATGGCGATTAATAGCAGCCCACCAATAGTTACCACGTGGCGACTCACCACGCCGGTGAGGGTAATTAAACCAACATTCTGAGCGTAAGCGGTGTTGGGCAGGGTATTGAAAACCGCTGCAAATGAAGTGGCCACACCATCGGCCATTACACCGCCGGAAAGCTCGCGATCCTTCGCCGGGCGGCCAGCCCCTGTGGTCGTAATTGCGGAGATATTGCCGATCGTTTCTAATCCAACCACGAACATAATCAGCGTCATGCCAATGATTGCGGTGCCCGAAAACGTCATGCCGTATTCCAGCGGCTTGGGGAACGCAAACCATGCAGCGTTACTAAGGGACGTAAAATCAACTATTCCAAGGGCAATGGCCACTATGTAGCCAGCCAATAAGCCAAATAGAATAGAGGATGCTTTGATAAAGCCCCGCCCATATTGATGAACAGCAATCGTCACGCTGAGTACAAAGAGCGCCAGCAGCAAGTTGCTGGGTGACGCAAAGTCATCCGCCCCCACACCGCCTGCGGCGTAATTGAGGCCGACCGGCATCAATGTAATCCCGATCAATAGCACCACAATGCCTGTGACTACTGGAGAGAACCAGTGGCGAATCTTCTTTAAAAACGCACCGAGCACAATTTGCAGTAGTCCTGCTACAAAGGAAGCGCCCAGAACGGCGGGTAGGCCAAACGCTTTCGCCAGCGGCAGCGCCACCGGCAAGAAGCCAAAGCTGGTGCCCTGCACAATCGGCAGGCGTGCGCCTATCGGGCCGATGCCGATGGTTTGTACCAGCGTGGATACCCCCGCAACAAACAGCGCCACCTGAATTAAAAAGATCTGCTCCGCCGGATTAGCGCCGATCACGCCAGCAATAATAATCGGCGGTGTCACGTTGCCAGCGAACATAGCCATGATGTGCTGGAGGCCTAGCGGGATCGCTTTTGATAACGGCGGCATCGCATCGGGGTTCTGATTAATGGTACGCGAAGGCCGCGTTTTGGCATCGGGCGGTGTGGACATAGAGAGCCTTTATTTGCTGTGGGTGACATTGTTTTCTTCTTGCATCCATTAACTAATAAAAATGTATACAAAAAATAAATGCAATAGCCCAATCAACGAATAGTCTTCAACGCTTCGTTTTATTGCTTGGCCCGCGCCCTTAACCGAAAGCGCGCAATGCGAATAATTTGCTCAATCGCCGTTTGGCGCTCGGTAGCCGCATCGTTGTTCAGGCGCTCCTCGAAGGCTGCTAATATGGCATGTCGATCCAGCCCTTTAACGGCAATCACAAAAGGAAAGCCAAATTTTTCCTTGTACGCCGCATTAAGGTATTCAAAGCGCGCAAACTCCTCAGGGCTGCACTGATCAAGCCCAGCGCCGGCTTGTTCGCGGGTTGAGTCTTGGGTTAATTCACCTGCCATAGCGGCTTTGCCTGCCAGATCAGGGTGCGCCTGAATCACCTTAATTTGCTGTTCGTTGCTCGCCTGCTGCAACATAAGCCCCATCAGCTCGGCCAGTGCGTCGGGTGTATCATGGGCTTCAGTCAGGCCGTGCTGCCAGGCAGCTTCAGCCACCCAGGGGGAGTGCTCATAAACATCCCCATAGTGATGAGTCAGCATTTCAAGGCTGCACTTGCTAGGCGCGGGTGAAAGCAGTAACGGCTGCAGTGTGGGCACTGGAACTCTCCTAAGTGGTGTAAGTTTTTACAACATACGTGATTCAAAGCAAACGTGGATCTAAATGTGCAGGGTTGGAATTACTGTATACAATAAATATCAGGAACGGTACTCTTTGACCAACAGGTCAAGCAACGTCATCAATAATCAACAAGGAGCGGCTATGGGACGTTTAACCACCCACGTACTGGATACCGCCAAAGGTCAGCCCGGTCAGGGGATTACCATTGAGGTGTTTTGCCTTACCGTCAGTGAGCGCCAGCATCTGAGTACCGTGATCACCAACAGTGACGGGCGTTGCGATGCGCCCATTTTAGAGGGTGATGCGCTCACGCCAGGCGAGTACGAACTGGTGTTTCATGCCGGTGACTACCTGCGTGCCCAAGGCGTTGAAGCGGCCGAGCCGCGCTTTCTAGATGTAATCCCGCTGCGCTTTGGCGTTGCGGATGCCAGCCAGCACTACCATGTGCCGCTACTCCTCTCGCCCTATGGGTACTCGACTTACCGCGGTAGCTGAAGCTTTGTCTGAAAACTGGCTGCGCTCGGCCATGCGTTGTTAAAAATCGGCTCAAAGTACTCATTTACACTTTGTAAACTCCGTCTTCTCGCCGATTTTTGCCTAGCCTGACCTTCGCTCGCTGAGTTTTCAGGCAAACCTAACGGGATTTATTTTATGCAAGCGTATCTAATCGATTTTGTTAATCTGCTACTGCGCTGGCTGCATGTGATTGCGGCCATTGCCTGGATCGGCGAGTCGATCTACTTTGTAATGCTGGATAATAGCCTGCGCTCGCCGAAGGCTGAAGAAGACCGCGAGAAGGGCGTGTTTGGCGAAATGTGGTCGGTGCATGGCGGTGGTTTTTACCACAACCAGAAGTACGCTACCGCACCTGCCAAGTTACCCAATGATCTGCACTGGTCATTCTGGAAAGCTTACACCACCTGGCTTTCCGGCTTTGCGCTGTTTGTGATTCTTTACATGGTCAATCCGGGCTTCTATCTGGTAAACCCCAACAGCCCCTGGGAGTGGGCAGCCAACATGACAGGCTGGCAGGCCAACGTGCTGGCGCTGGCATTTTTGCTCGGCGGTTGGGTGGTTTATAACGAGCTGTGTAAACGCATTAGCCCTAATATGGATCGTGATGGTCTGCTCAGCATCGCGGTTGCCGTAATGATGATCGTGGTTGCCTACCTCAGTACGCAGATGTTCACCGGTCGCGCCGCCTTCCTGCTCACGGGGGCGGTGATGGCGACGGCAATGTCGGCCAACGTCTTCTTCTGGATCATTCCCGGCCAGCGCCGCATGGTAAAAGCCATGAAGGCAGGCGATGCGCCTAATCCTTTGGATGGCAAACGCGGCAAGCAGCGCTCGGTGCATAACACCTACTTCACGCTACCGGTCGTGTTGTTGATGGTGAGTAATCACTACTCCTTTATCTACTCCCACGGGCTTGCCTGGGTCGTGATGGTGCTGTTTATCTTTGCCGGTGCCTTGATCCGTCAATTCTTTGTCTTGATGCATGCAGGCAAAACCCAGCCAGCGTATCCCGCCTTTGGGGTAGGGCTTATTCTGTTAGCGGTTTGGGTGGCTGCACCAAGTTCATCGTCGCCTAGTGGTAACGAAGGCGCGCAAGGGCCAGATCAGGCACAAATCACCGGTTTGATTGAGCAGCACTGTGTTCAGTGTCATGCTCGCAACCCTGAGCATGCTGGTTTTTCAGCACCGCCCGCCGGGATTGCTTTCGATAGCTGGGATGAAATCCTCGGGCAAAAGGCACAAATTCAGCAAGTAGTGGCCAGCCGCTATATGCCGTTAGGCAATATGACCAACATGAGCGATGACGAGCGCGATATCATTGCCGCTTGGGAGGAATGATCAGGCTTTGTACGAACACTGACTACGCTCGACAATACTGCGTTAAAAATCGCCTCGTGCGCGAGTCCGATCGAAATGCTCATTTACACCCCGTAAACTCGAGCGCGAGCCCGGTCCTTTTCTCGTCGATTTTAGCCTTGTCTAGTCTTCGCTCGCCGACTTTTCGTACAAACCCTAAGGCCTTGAGAGGATAGCTATGAGTGATGCGCAGGCGCCGGAAAAACGGCGCGCTCCTGCTAACGAAACGAAAAATAGCAAAGAGGGCGATGAGCGCCACGATGCTATCTATCGTTCCGTGAGCGATGCCATTGTCGAGCAGCGCTTAAAGCCCGGCGCACGGTTGCGCGAAGATGCGCTGGCGGATGTCTTTGGCATTAGCCGCACCGGTATTCGTAAAATCCTGCAGCGCCTGGCGCTGGAGCAGTTAGTCACGCTAACACCGCGCCGTGGCGCCAGTGTTACCCGGCCCACCGCCGATGAAGCCAAAGACGTTTTCGATGCCCGTCAGTTAATCGAGTGCGGATTAATGCCCGACGTAGCTCGGCGAATGAGCGAAAAAGAAGCAGCGGAGCTGCGCGAAATGGCCCGCCAAGAGCGCCAAGCACTGCGAAGCGGCCAACAAAGCGTGGCTATTCGCCTATCGGCCGACTTCCATGTGCGTTTAGCACAGCTTTCGGGCAATGCCACCCTGGCCGAGTTTGTCGAGCGACTCTGCTCCCGCTCATCGCTAATACTCGCTGTCTACGGCCACCGCGGCCATTTAGGCTGCGAATCCCACGACCACGATGATCTGATCGGCTACCTGGAAGCAGGCAACGGCGAGCGCGCCAAAGCCTTTATGGGCCGCCACCTAAAAGCTATCGAAGCGTCGCTATCGATGGTTGAAGAGGTGGAGAATGTACCGGATTTGCAGCAGATATTTGGGGGCTAAGTGCGCTGGTTTGCAGCGCTAACGTAAAGCCAGTTTGAATGCGAATTGCCTCATTTGTGGCGCCTTGCTACAATTAAGCCAGTTTTTATGAGGGCATTAAAATGGCCACTAATAGCATCCGCTTGGATCAGCAACTTATTGAAAAAGCTACGATTATAGCTAAAGCGCTTGATCGAACGACTCCTAAACAAATCGAGCATTGGGCAAAAATCGGCGAAATGATGGAAGATAATCCTGATTTGCCTTATGAATTTGTGAAGCAAGCTATTATTGCAAAAGCAGAACGTGAAGCAGGGAAGCTGGAGACCTACGATTTTGGCTAAAGCCATCAGTGTCTTACAGTCCCCGAGCTTTAAAAAAGCAGTAAAGAAGCTTCAAGCCAATCAGAAAAAAGATCTCGACGCAGCTGTCAAAAAGCTAATGGACGAGCCCGCTTTGGGAGAACAGAAGAAGGGTGATCTATCATTCTTGCGTGTATATAAATTTAAAATGAACAAGCAACTAACGTTGCTCGGATACAGCTTTGATGATGGCGCCCTTGTTCTCGAATTGTTGGCTCTGGGGTCACACGAAAACTTTTATCGTGATATCAAACGGAGCTAGTACTTTACAAAGCCCGCAATAGCGGGCAATTTGTAGCGGCAGCGGGAAATTGATCCGCTGTTGCGATTGTTATGCATTTGGGCNNCTAACCAAGTGAGTAGTCTTCCGCAAAGAAATATCATAGCTACCCTTGCTGCTTCGTCGATTCCTTTCTGACATGCTTTCGCATATGCTTCCTTTTGAATAGGCTCCCATCCGAATTTCAAGCTGTTGAGTTCTTCAAATGAAACTTTATATGCTGCTTGGTGGGAGTAGGAATTTCTAATCGAATTCAGGGCCTTCAACGACAAGTAATAGGCTTCGCTAAGTAAGCCCATCGCTCTAGCCAGATCAAGCTTCAGATCGAACCCTCTATTTCTTGAAAAGAACGCCTGAGGTATTTCAAGGTTTCTAGAAATCAGCGTCTCGAGGGTTTTCTCGATAAATATGTGGCCACGTAGAATCGGAGACAACTCATTCGTTTCGATGACGAGCTGCTCCATTGCGTGTTGATCAAGATCTTCAAAAGAAGCTGTTAAGTAACCCACGGTTTCCTCTAAGTGCTAATATATAAAGGGTTATTAGTGCTCATGCGAAACTTCCTGGGGGAATCTAAACCCTTCAGAAAGTCTTAATTAATATAAATAGAAAATGTTAAATTTTTTAGATAAAGATCACTAGATAAATGCGTATGCGCGTGGTTGTTGCCANNGCCAAGTATCTTTACAAATTGAGCATAAACACGCAAAAATTTTTTTAATTAATTTTTTTAAGTATTTTTATAGTTCTCTGCTTAGAGGAATGAGCATACACTTCGCTGGACATGGTAGAAAAAGACACCTTCCAGATTGATCACACTTCCATATTCAAGGGCAGGGCTTAGTAAATATAAAAGCGCCATCGGCTTTGTGCTAATGGCGCTGTTAAGAGCAGCTAAGCCGTTAGTTACAGCTAAACCGTCTCATTGTGCATTCTGCTCAGCAAGCGTAGGCGCTGCCTTAAACTGCCGCATCAAACCATAGTAGAACAACC
>LGOV01001447.1_pt1 | contig 59502 bp, 74 predicted proteins | sample 469881 | NCBI WGS metagenome assembly LGOV01 (sample SAMN03857199, study PRJNA290197) | marine sediment metagenome | biome: marine cold seep biome; feature: cold seep; material: marine sediment; isolation source: sample #5579, elevator 3A push core 41 containing 12 cm of sediment... ...
GTTCAGAGTGGAGCAAACATAGCACACGTTAAGACGTTAGAAAAGAAAGTAAAAGATGCTATAAAGAAACGTAGCAAACTACTTAAATCGAAACAAGTAACTAAGCTAGATAATATTGTTACAACAACTACTAAGCTAGACGAGACTAACTCAGACCTTGAAGCAGATACATACGCTGTATTACAAGAGATGCTAACTAAGACTGATATTAAAGTATTAGTTGGTGTAGATGGTGCGACAGTAGCTAGTTCAGACGACGTAGCTTTTGTTAACAATAAATTAATCAAGAGTGGTGATATTCCAACAATAATTAAAGGTTTAGCATACGATAAGAGTGTTAAAGCAGTTGAAGCAAATTTAACACCTAGACAATCGAAACTAGTGCTACATTCATACAATAAAATAACTGGTACTAACGGAACAATAAACCAAGCTATTACTGCATTGTTATTTGACAAACAGTTTTACGGCTATATGCTATTAAAAACTAGTGAAGCTAAATATAAAACAAGTGGTGATAAAGCAGCGGCTATAAATATCTTAATGAAGATAGACCAACTAATTACTGGCAAGCTATCACCGTACGTGGCAGCAGGTACTGTAGGGTTAGACCAGAAAGCATATATGACCTTATTAAAGAAAGTGCAAGAGAACATGCGTTCTGGACTAGTAACATTTGCTACACAATATGCATTTGTAGATGTCGGTGCAATAGATAATGCTATACTACCTAAAGAACTTAAAGATGCTATTAACGCACATAGGAATGTTATATTCACTAAGTTGATAAACAAGATAACTAGTGACAAGAGCAACAAAGTTCCAAATGCTGAACGTATAGCAATGTTTGATAAAGAGTTAGACAAACATAAAAGTGACTCAGACTTAACCTCACAGAAAATTAAAGCACTTAAAGAGAATGCTAGATCTACTGATTATCTTAGACGACTTGATGCAGGTATCAGTTTAAACTTTTATGCTAAACGCTCTGGTTCGTATAAAGAGAAAACAACCTTCTTAGAAACAGACCCATTCAATGCTAGTGCTTTAAATGCTATAGCACATGTTGAAAATGTATTCGGTGTTGGGTTTGACGACTTAATAAATGGTACATTCAGTCCATTAGATATAAACCCAGAAATAAATAAAAGTGTTTATGCATTAGATAACTACCAAGATCGGCTAGCTGCTATACGAGAAGTATTATTCAACTCGTCTGCTAAAGCGTATACATTAGGGTATGATGGTAAGCTATTAGAAGTATTAGATAAAGATACCTTTATACAAGATAAATATCTAGGCGACCAACAGAAGTTTAAAAATGACTTTAAAGCTAAACAAAAAGCTGGTAAAGATTTTACATTACAAGATATTAGTAAGATTGATTTAGCTGCCGATACTAAGACTAAATTCTTAAGTGAAACAAAAGTAATAATAAAACCAGGTGCTTTGAAAGCAGGTACTAACAACCATTATGACGAAGACACAAATACTATAATACTACGTGGTACTGACATTAATAATGTAGTAATGCACGAAGTAACACACGCTACTCAGTTTAGCTTAATGGGCTATGACAATGATAGTGTTGTATATGGTGGAGCACCGGCAATGTTCGATATTCTACCTGACGACGTACAAGCAGATCTAACTGACTATATAAAAACTAACTTGCCATTGTCGTATGAATTGTTGAAAGACCCAGACGGTAAGAACTACTACTTTGCTTACTTTATGTTAGCGGGTGAGATTGAAGCTAACTCTAGTTTAACAGCATTTATGTTCGAGACTGGCTTTAGATGGAAGGACGATAGACAAACCTTAGTATCACCTAACGACAACAATAGAACTTGGCCTATGGCACCTGATGCTACTAAAGAGGCGGCACGTGATAAAGGCAACTTACAGAAGAAAGCTAAGCAATACCAGAAAGCACAAGACACACCACTAGTTAGAGAAAAGCAGAAAGCCTTAAAGAATAAAAAATCTGTACAGACTTTTATGAAAGATGGCTTCTTACAAACTAAGTCAGGTGTGCCACTAGTAATGTATAGAGGTGCTGGACAAGAAGGTGCTCAACAACATGAAGGACATATATTCTTGACAAGTAGTCCACAGATAGCTAGCGCTTATGCAGGCGGTACTAGTGCATCAACTAATTCATATGTAGGTTGGATCTCTAATCTACAAAAAGACGATGTATATGTTATTGACGGTAAAGGCAAATCATTTGACGACTTACGTTTCAAAGGTATGGCATTAAGTACAGACAACGCAGTTAAGTGGGTACAAGAGAATACTACTAAGAAAGCTGTGTTAATTAAAAATGTAGTAGAGGCTGATTATATTGAAACTAAGCCCGCGCATGACTTAATTATATTTGATACTGCATACGATACTATGAAACGAGTTACTATGGAAGATAATGGCAAGTTCATTAAAAATTGGACTGACAAATTAAACAGAAATGACTTTGAACAATATAATGGTAGACGAGTAGATAGTGAACAATTTTATAATTACGTTACTGCTCTTAGTACTAGTGCAACTAACGTCGCTGAGGATGCAGCTATACCAACCACTGGCCGATATATAAATAACAAGGTGGCTAGTACTTCTAATCTTAAGTATAGAATTAGAAAAGGTATACAAATTCAAGTGAATGATAATGTAGCTAACTTCATTGTTGCTACTACTAAAGATTTCGCTAAACTACCGAAGGTACTTAAAGACAGTATTAAAAGTGGTAAAACAACATACTACGATATAAGTAAATATGTAGCTACTACTAAGTCTATGAATGACTATACGTTTAAAGCAATAGCTAAGTATTTCTACAACAATGAGCAACTTGCTAAAACTACATATAGTGCTATGCGTAGTCTATTGTCAAATATAGAAGAGTTGTCAACACTATCATATATGGTACCAGCCGAATATCAACATAAACAAATCACACCTGCGAACATGACTAAGTTGTTAATCAAGACATTAAGTGATGCTGACACTGATACTACTATAGCTAAGAGCTATACTAAGTATATGAAACGCTCTCAAACGGTTATGATAAAGACTGATGCTGGTAAGGTAGCATTTATAGACAATCAACATGCTGATGCTAAACAACTTAATACTGCAGTCTTCCTACATTATGATGGGACGCTACGTGGTATGAGAAGTATTAATGCTATTGGTAAATATATGTCGTTTAAACAAAATGATATATACAATAAAGATACTAACTGGGTACAAGGAATACGTACTGCTACTACTGACTACGAACAAGATATTGATATAAGCGAAATGTTAGATACTGTTACTAGACAAGAAAAATTAAATACTATCAACAACTATGTAGCTAATGCATTAATCGCGAAAGTTGAGAAACTACCAATTGCTGAAAGGAAAGTTAAAGGTCCTAAAGTAATGGCAGAACTTAGACGTATAATGAGTAAGATGGCTGGCTACGACGAGACAACAATTAATAAACGATACTTAGCTGCTCTTAGTAATGAGAACGCTAAGACTCAACCTATTGAAAATATTGTTAAACCTTTGAGCGAGCAACCTAGATCTACTAAGAACCTTAAAGACCATATACGTGAGAGAGCTAGTAGAGTAACTGAACGTATCGGTGGACTTAAACGTAGATACAATAAAATGCCAGACTCTATTAAAGCAGTAATTGATCCTAAGACCTACAAGCTTACTAAGACTTATCAATCTATGAGTGACCAAGACTTATTATCATTGTTAGTTGATATGAAAGAAACTGCTAAACAACTTAGTAGTATTATAGGTGAGCAAGAACTTAGACAGCAGAAAGTCAGAATTGAAAAAGCTAGATTAGACCGAGTAGCTAAACGTGAAACTACAACTAAGACAGACAAGAGGAGTTTACGTGAGAAGCTTAAGTATGTTCACACAACTAAAGTAATTAACCAGACATTCGAATTTGAAAGTAGAGATGCTATAACTAAGAGCGCTACTGAGATGCTGAATACTCAATGGGGTAAACAGCGTATGTCGACCGTCAAGGGTGTATCAAATAATAGACAGCAGAATGTCCATAATGGTGAAGTATTCTTTAAGAACAATGCCAACACTTTAATGGACATGACTACTGCAGAAGCTGAGGCAACAGCTAAGTGGTTTATGGATGCTAATATGACTGGTATTGCTGGTGATAGCACAGAGACTCAAACCTTTGCAGCAGTTAAGATGTACTTCTTAGGTTATGTATTGTCTGAGATAAAAGATGGTGGTCAATTCTATAAGTTTAACGCGAACGTTAAGAGTAGAATTAATAATAACCTTAAAGGACAAGTAACCGCCGCAGGTACTGCACTATCAGTATGGAAGAACTTAAAGACTTTCATTAACCCGATAGAAGCTATGAAAGCAGCCGACATGGAAATAGCAGGAGTGTTACTTACAGCTGACGAGAAAAACATATTGTTAGATGCAGCTAAGAAAGGTAACATGGAAGACATAGCGAAAGCACAAGCGACTATTATAAACAGAGTTAACCAAGAGAAGACAAGTAAGAAAGGTATATTGCGTAAGATAACTATGTTACGATCTATGTCAATGTTGACTGGACCACCTACGTGGTTACGTAACAAAATATCAAACTTTATGCTTAAGCGACTAAACAAAATATCTAGCAAAATAGGTGACAAAGTCTTCACTGAGAAATCAGTAGCCGGACAGTTTAAAATGAATGGTAAAGTTACTACTGAAATTCAGGACTACATAGACAAACACTTTATCGACAATAAACTGTTCGATACCATTGTAAGTAATCTGTCTAAGTATAATCCTAGCGATATTCAAAGGCGTTTTAAAGATGCTACAGGTGTTGCTAATAAAGATGCATTATTTGCTAACATGGTTATTAAGTCAATGTACAACCAATACTATAACCAAAGTATGTTCGACAATAAAATTGTTAATAAGTATCACCAATTCTTAATGAAAGTATTGTCAGATAATAACTACGTGCGTGAAGCAGCTATTAGGTACTTCGGTAAAATAATGGCAGAGCGTGGTTATTCATTACAAGGAGACGTAGTAAGTGACGATATAATGAGTGACTTTGCAACGGCTATTGGTATGGGTATGAAAGACTATATGCACTCAGACAATAAATTCAACGAGTTTGAAACAATGTTGGCTGGAGTTAACGAAGAGTTATTATTTGCATATAAGCTGATATTACCTTTTGGAGCAGCTCAATGGAATTGGTTTAAAGCTGCTGTAACATATAGTCCATTAGGACTAATGAACAGTATACGTAGACTAACCAAGTTAGAAGCCCAAATAACGAAAGCAGAAACTAAGTGGGCAGAAGGTACTGCACAAGTACCGCCAGAAATGACCGAGTACTTAATTAGACGTGACGTAGGGTCAGGTGTGATAGGAACGATGGCAGTACTCTTTGGAATGTTGTTAGCAGCAACTGGTAAGATAGCCTTAGACGACGACGATTACGGAACACCTAAATTACGAATAGGTAGTGTAGACTTTGATGTCGCTACTATATTCGGCTCTAGTTCAGTACTAGCCGGTGCAGCACTAATTAAAGGCTGGGGAGAAAATGGTAAGTTAGTAGAAGGCTTAGACGCAATGGCTGGTCCATTGTTAGACGGGTTCTTCCTGACTCAGATATTAGAGCTAGACCAATATAACAATGGCGGCTGGGTATCATGGGGTATTGGTTATGGTGAACAAACAATGTTATCATTCATACCTAATGGTTTAAGATGGCTGTCAGGTGCAAGTGCTACTGGTTCATTTAAGCCAGACAATGTATTTGAAAGAGCAGTAGCTAGATTACCATTCTTAGGTAGTGCCTTTGGTGTCAATAAGAAAGTTAATCCATATACTGGAGACGAAGGTGACTTATGGGATGCGTTCAATAGAATAGTACCTTTTGTAGAAGTACGAAATATAAGTAGTCTTGAAGAGAAGTCTAGAGCGCTTGGTATCAATAAAGATCAGTTACGTGGCAAGTACACAATCAATGGTGAAGCATTTGATTTAACAGCTACTCAGACTGCTGAACTCAATAGACAATATGGTAATTGGAATGCTATTGCATTAACTGAGTTCTATAATAGTTCGTCAATGCATAGAGTATTGACTGAGCATGATACTTTTGCAACACTTAGGTATTCTCAAATGACTGAAGAACAACGAGCACGAACTGTTGGAAGTATAATGACTAAGAACAGTACATACGCTAAGATACAAGCATGGTTGAAAGATGGTAATAAATACTATGCAAGTGATAGCGAATATGCTACTCTAAAGAAGTTAGGTATCACTGGTTTATTATATAATGGATCACAAGGCTTTGTAGCCAAATAGTAGGAAGGACACCAACCGGTGTCCTTTTTCATATCATTCAATTTAATTGAAAGAATATCATAGAAGCAAACTGTCGCGTCTTCTATGATATATCTGTGGCGAATTATATAGTCCCGTGATTAATTATAAGAAAGATTAATTTGATCCCATATATTATCCTAAAAGGATCCATAGTCTATATATTGAGAGCATGAAAAAAGAGGTTATTACACCTCTTTCTTTTTAGTCTATAGTATACATCTGATTTCTAACCATTGCCAGGTGGATCCATCTGATTTCAGCAACGTCGCCATGAATTTCGATGTTTTCATTGGTAATAGGTACACGTATCACTAACCAATCGTCGTTCTTAGAAAGCAAAGTAATAGAACGCCTTATACCTAATTGTTTATTCTGTAACCATTTCAAGCATTGCTCTTTAGAGTTAAACTCTTGCGGCATTAATCTTCCCATATCAGCTAACATATTGCACCTCCTTTAATTTATCGTGACTTTAATCTTTCTTCTGACACTTCATATAAGTATGCGTCTATTGACCATGTTATAGCACCAACTAAGATACTAATTCCACCTGCGATATTTATAGCTGGTGGTATGTTGCTAAGTATCTCAATAATACTTCGGTCTTCTGCAGCATATACTATGAACCAACCTAGGTATATGACAGTAGTCGTCGTAGATATTATTTGCATTACTTTATTAAAGCCTACTAATACTTTCTTTATCATAAGTTAAACTCCTTCGTATACGCTAGTTTGCCATCTTTTAATTTGTACCAATGACGGTCTAGTGCATTACTTAATTTCTCAGTGTAGTAGTTAAAGTCTAGTTTAGCCGACGAGCCATCTATGTGTGTCAATCGTCTATCGTGGTATGGACCTTCTATCTTGTAGTTGTATAAAGCATCGTTAACAATCCAAGTGTGTGGTGGGCAATTGGCAACTGTGTTCTCTTGATGTAAATACCATTTGTTGTTCTCAAACTTAAGTTTCTTACCAGCTGCTCTATGTGCTGCTAACAATATATCAACTGTCTTGCCAGCTCGTATTTGAGTCGCAGTAGGTTTAATTTCACTCCACTTCAATTTCTTAATTGAACCATATTTAGTATTGTCACTAGCAACTACTCTACTCACTTTACCAAGTTCTAAGTCACCGCCAACATTTCGTTGTACTGAAGTATAGAAGCTAGGACCTTTAGTAGCTGTAAGACAGAAGTCTGCTACCTTAGTGTGCTCTAACAAATATTTAACTGGGTTAGTCTTATTTATATAGAACTCGTTTTGTGCTTTATTTATAACATGTAGTCCAAGTGGTCTTATTCTGTTAGTACCTGGTTGGAACACTGTATTTATGAATGCTCCACCTTTAAGTGTTACTTTGTCTTTAATGTCTATAGCTAGATAATTGTTAACATTCGCTTGCCATATCTTTTTCTCTTCGTCAACTTCAAAAGTGAATTTAGATATACGCTCGAAGTTCTGTACTACTCTAATTAGTGCATCATATTTATCTTTAGAACCATAAACAATAATACCATCTGTATTACTTTGTATGATTTGAAGACCAAGTTCTTTGTATATATTGTTAGCTAGTGATATAAGTATCATTTGCCCAATGCGACATATTTTTGATCTCATATAGTCGTCGTATAATGCTAACCACTTATTACCTGCTGCACCGAACGTAGTGTTCATAACCAGCTTTGCAGATGGTACGAATTCAAACTCTTCAGTTGTCCAAGTTGATTTAGGCTTCTGCTTCAATCCTAATCTAGTACTATAGAACTTAACGAAACGTTGTGGTTTAGTTATACCTCTCGGCATTGCATTACAGAATATCATTGTAGCTGGGTAACATGAAGATGCATCAACGTGCCACATACCATGTGACTCAGTAGCTTCTACATATATACAACTATTTGATCTACCTACTTTTGGAGTAGTAATAATTGAGTGTAAACCACCATCAGCAGTATAAACTCTATTACCAAATATAGTCATGTTCTTAGCTTGCTGTGAAGTAAGTATATGATGGTATAACTCATTAGGTATCCACTTCTCAAAGTACTCACGTAACTCTTTTTGATATATCGTAATTGTCGGGTCAACGATTGTAGTACCGGGGTACTTCTCAGCACCTAGCACTATACCTGCCAATACTGCATTCGTAGATTGGTATGCTATGCGTTCTGCAATATCATATTGTTTACATAATGATACCTTAGTATCAATATACGGTTTAGATACAGTAATGTAATAAGCGTGTAGTGCATATACGTCGTGTCGACAATAAAACATTATCTGCGCTTTCTCGTCAGCCGTTAAAGTCTTTTGTCCGAACGGAACTGTAGTCTCTCTAATGTCTAAACCTAACGAAGCTTCATGATCTTTCAAACCTTTATTGTTAGTGTCGTCCATTAAGTCTTGATATGCTTCACCTGTAAACTTACGTCTAATATAGTTTGCAATTCTATAACCGTCTGGGTACTCTCTCAAGAATGCATTATACTTGTCAGGGTTCTTACGGTGTATAACTAAGTTAGATGCAATGTATACTTCTAGAGCTGTAAAGCCTGCCAATATACAATTAAGAATAATTTGGTCATATCGTTTGTTGTTAAACCCTGTCAATACACCACTAGACATATCACGTTTAAGTCTCATTAAACCTTCACGACCTTGGTCACTCGTATACTCACGCATCTTAGCTTTAATTCTAAGTTCTTCAGCTTTATTTAATTTGTTGTTATGTGGTGACGAGTCATAGCTGTCTTCTTGGTCACTTGCTATTATTCCCCAAAAACTAGGGTACGACTCAATGTCAAAAAACTTTAATCTCATTTCACATTACCTCTCCAGTCGTCAACTCCAAAATATCTTTCTAGCTTGTGGAGTTTCTTACTAAGCCGCGTCATTCTAGCCCACTTAATATTATCTATAAAACTTAAGCCGTCTTTCTTCATTTGCTTCTCTACTTTCTTCCAATCTACATGTTTCATAATTACCTCCTAAGTAAATGTGCTTGATGCTAGCGATTGACTGAATGGGCAATAGTCCTCGTCTAACAATGATTTGATTACTATTTGATCATTTAAAGCAATATCAAAATGAGTTGTCAATTTGTATTCTTTAACTATATGTTGAACGAAGTTACCATAGTTGAATGGATGGTAGCCCATCATTTGTGTCCATGTTTTGTATTCTACAAATAAGCTGGTAAGTCCTCTGTTCACTAATCTCTTAACCGTGATATATTGTAATTGACACCACTTGTTAATTGAGCTTTGCTCTACTTTGAAACGCTGCTTAAGTTTCTCTTCGCTTTCTTCCATTACGAACTTACCTGACTTTAATACTCCATGCATAGCTTCAACTGATTTGCATAAGAAGTACTCCATATCTAAGTCAGTAATCTTACTATCGAAGTTTCTATCAGGCTCCTTAATTTTGTTGTTAAGTTCTACTAGCATTAGTCTACGATATAGACCTTCTGAGTCGTCATGTATTTTAACCATAGAGTTTGCACAAACAATAACTGTTGCCATACATTCTAGTAAGATAGGCTCTGAGTATATAGCTCTAACAAGTACTGGTTGTCCTGCAACAATAGATTTGAACCTACCTGCATCTCTAAGTACTTTTTCACTACTAGCATCGTCGTCTATGTTAACCATAGCACCAGTCAATGTTGATAGGTGATAGTCTTGATCAAACTGGCTAAGCCCTACTGTCGATACATACCTAGGGTTAAACATTTTTCTAATCAGGTTAGTGTATGTGGACTTTCCAGTACCACCACCACCTACTAGTACGAAGAACTTATGAAAGTTATTTCTACGTATTAAGCAATAACCGGCTAGTTCATATAGTTGTTGCATAACCTTTGCGTCACCTTTAGATATAAACTTCATAAACTCGTTTATACGTTCTGAGAACTGACAATTTGGGTTATATGGAATATCAACCTTAACAGTATTATAACTGTTTGGTGTTGGCTCAATTAGCTTTAAGTTAAGTAGATCTAAGTAGCCGTTCTTTACTGATATACAAGCATACTCTTTGTCTAGTAGTTTAGGGTTGATCTGCTTCTCAACGCATACAAATTCTATTATCTCTTTACGTTGTTGTTTAGTAGCATGTTCAAAACCTTCTTTGTGTACTAGCTCGTGCACTTGGTGAGGTGTTAGCTTTACATATATACCTTCTTTGAATTGGTATACATAATCACCAACAGCTATCAGTCCGTGGTCAGCTATTAACTTACGAGCTATCTCTAACCAGACAGGCTTCTTAGCCTTACCAGTGCCGTCTTGTGCTTCCATGTTGCCATAGGTCTTTTCAACTGGACGAGCTACTGTAGCGTTGAACATTTCCTCGGTCATTGGGTCTTCCCAAATTTCCCAGTTAATGATACGTAAACATTCAATTGACTCTTCTTCTGTTACTAAGTTAGGTCCAGTGTGTGCACCACGTAGTTTGAATAGAGCTTCATTACCAGAACCATCTGGCATATCGATAAAGCTTACGTCTGTGTCTCTAGCTTGTCTAAGTGGTCTTAACCAGAATGGCAAGTCGTCTATTTCTAGATCGTCCCACTTATACCATTCTCTGTTTGACTTCTCGTCATTAGCAGGAAGTATGATATAACCTTTCTTATCACCTCGACCATCAGTTCCAATACCTATATGATTTATGCGTCCTTGGAACTCACTTTTACCAGCCATTATAGGTGATACATTACCAAATATGAAGTGCATACCTTTCTTACTTTTATTAGCTACGTATTTAACACTATGATTGTCTAACAACTTTTCAATAACTTCACTACTTCTAGCGTGGTCTTTGTTATCAATGTCTATAGCGATATAACCTTTAGGTACAATCCAACCTAGTCTACCACCACGACTCAGCCAGTTCTTAGCTTGAGCAATGTTAAGTGGGTCTTTTAACGAATTAAGAGGTGCCTTGTTCTTTTTTCTTATGGCTTCGTCGTAGGCTTCTTCTTCATTATAGTTTATTATTTTTACAAAGCCAGCTTTAGGGAAGGCTTCACAAAATTTATTAAAGTCCATCGGTACCTCCTTATGCGTGTTTAATTGACATTAATGCGTCGTGTATGTTTTGTTTGCCAACTAAGGCTTTCCAAATCTTACCTTCAACAATATATTTATCACCTGTTGTGTTAACTAATACTGATAACTTACAAGGCTTGTCTTGTCCACGTCTCCAAGTCCTATGTATAAATTGTTTATAGTATATGAAGCTGTGGTCTATTGAGTAGTAAACAATGTTTTGACATAATTGTAAGTTAACTGAATTGCCACGTGCACATTGCAATACTAATGCGTTGTAGTTACCAGTCTTAAACTTAAGTATGTCGTTAGTCCAAGTTAAGTTAGCTTTAGTAAGTGCTGTTTGTATATTATCACCATCTATTTGAAATCTATAACCTACTATCGTTTTCTCTCGCTTACACTCATTTACTATAAATGGTAATTTAGGGTTAACGAAGTTAGGTATTATATATGTTTGTCTGACCATGTCGTCGTCATAATAGTATAAAAAGCCATTAAGCGCTTGTTGTGCTTTTTGCATTGCAATTGCTTTCATTGTAGTAGACTCGTGTCCACCTAATTTTAATATACCTTGAAGTGCATTCTCATACTCTTTAGTTGACTCAACTTTAAATGTAGTCAGTGCCATTGGAGTTACGTCCATTGCTGGCATATCGTCGTCGTCGTCATACGGCCAGAACATTACTGATTTTAAGTAAACATCCATAAGCAACTTCTCACCACGTTCGTTAAGTGACACAGGCTTCATAAAGCTTCCGTACGGTGTTCTTTGTAGTTCCATATTACAAAATATTTTCTTAAACTCGGCCGTTCTTATTCTACCCATTCCACCTACGTTAAGGTTGTGCAATACTGCCCAAGGTTCTATATTGTTATTACCACTTATAGTACCTGTCATACCCCATACGTATTCTGCTTTCGCGGTTAATGAATATACTACTTTAGCAAACTTAGATTTCTTTCTAGTAACTCCAGACCTTAGCGATTGACATTCGTCTATAACAATGATGTCCCACTTAGTTGCTACTAGAGCTTCTTTAACTTTGCCAATAGCTGTACCACTTGTAACAAAGTATGTTTGCTTAGGTAATACTCCTTGTGGCATTATGTCTGCTTTCCACATTGCTTTAATTGCAACTGCAGCTGACATAATCAATACTTTAATAGGTCTGCCTTTTAGTTTCTCTACTTCTCTAATAGCATGTATGATAGGGTATGATTTACCCTTGCCGGGTTCAAATGCTAATACAGCATGTTTTTCTGTTAACAATAATTGTTCTGCAAATTCCTGCTCAGGAAGGCGGTATATCTCATTGTACTCATTATAAGTAATACCACCTGCTTTCTTAGTAACTGGTACCATCGTCATAACCTTTCTCAGTAAATAAATAACCTACATGCTCGATTATAGCTGGTATACTATACGTATCATATGGACTCATATTTACTAACTTATCTATATAATTAAGTAAGTCTTCTACCTCGTGTACGTCAGCACCAATCATACTGATACAACCAGCTTTCTGTACTAGCCTACAATGTATACCCTGAGCTGCTGATACATCAGTTGCCTTTTCTGGTTTCTTTACTTCTATAGCTATATATAACCCTTTATACCCAGCAGTCAAATCTGCTATTCCGGGTGCAGTGTGCATCCCAGCTGTATTGTTGTTAACATAGCCGCCACGCTTTTTAATGAGTTTCATTATAGCGGTTTGTACATTACTCTCTGCCATAGTCTTTCACCTCTTTAGTATTAATAATAAGTTTACACTTAGTGCATTTAAAGTGGGTTTCTTTTAAATTCCTGAGCCAACTTAAATTACGACAATGAGGACATTTGAGAAGTTCCCCAGTTTGAGCGTTGACTATATTTTCAAATTTAGTTTCGTATCTCATTATACCACCCACCCTTGTGACTTAAAGAATAAGTGAATGATATTATGTAATTCTAATGGTATCATAAATTCGGAACGAATACTTATATTGTTGTCCATCCCATTTACAATCCAGTTAGGTACGTCTTCTTTAACTATATTAACTAATTCAGCATATCTTTCACCTGCTTTGTAATATTTATAACTTTTGTCATTTACTATACAATAATATTCGGGTGTGTTGGCTTTACTATCACTTAAGTCTAAGAAGTGTAGGTTTCTTTTTTCTAACTCTGCTAAGAACTTCATTTTATATGCATCTTGTTCTTGCAAGATAGCCTCGTAGTCTCTACTCATAAGGCACCTCTCTTGTGCCATCTTCAATTAATTCAAAGGTAACGCCACAGTTAACACAAACATAACCTTCGTCGAATACTCGAAAACTACGACCTTTTCCATTATCGTTGCCTGCGCTATTGCATGCTTTGCATACTCGCATTAGTGGCTTAGGGTTCTCTTTAGTTACTTTCTCACGTATTCTTACTATTGTTCCAGGTTCCATAATTTACTCCTTACTTAATAATATCGTATTTAATTTTTTTGTCAGGAAAGTAGTCATGTAGTTCAATATCGTCTGGGTTAATGTTGTCAATGTCAAAGAACAAATTGTCTTTAACTGTAAGTGATGGTTGCCATCTAGGTTCTCTAGTGCTTTGTATCTCTTTAAAGATTTCAGCATGCTTTTGGTATACATGAATGTTACCATATGCCATAGTAAGTGTTCCTACTTTCAATCTAGTTGCAGTTGCTACTAGGTGAGTTAGCAAAGCCATCTCAGCAATGTCATAAGGTACGCCTATACAAAAATCTGCCGACCTCTGGTATACTGTTGTGTGTAGTCTCTCTTGGTCGTCTACGTGAAATTGCATCAACAATAAACAAGGTGGCAGCTTCATGTCTTTAGTTTGTAGTGGGTTCCAGCCTGTAACAATAATTCGTCTAGATTGTGGGTTAGTCTTAATAGTATCAATAGCCTCTTGTATCTGGTCTCTGTTCTCTTCGTTGAAGTTACGCCATTGAACACCATAGGTAGGTCCAATGCTGTCGTTCTCGTCAGCCCATAAATTCCATATGTTAATTCCGTTGTCTTTTAGATATGTAATCTTGTCAGTGCCTTTTAGGTACCATAGTGTTTCGTGTTTGATGTGGTCGAAGTTGATACGTTTAGTCGTTAGTAGTGGGAAACCTTCAGATAAGTCAAATTTAAGTTGTTCACCTAACAATGCTTTTATCTTGCCATTTCTAGCGTTCAAGGTCATACCCTCTGTGAGTATCTTTTTACCCAAGTCTAGATAATCTTTCATATGCGCTCCTTTATATTAAATTGTTATTGGCGCCCTCCCTGTGAGTCGAACACAGCTTGCTTAGGTAATCAAACCTAGCAACCTCCCGGTCTTCAGAGGGCATAAAAGGGACCGAAGTCCCAGTTAACCTTTATGCTAATTCGTCGCCTGTTACGTGAGTAGTTAAAGACTCGCCATCGCGTAGTATTTTAACATTGTTTAATACTGCACTAACACCTCTTCTACCATCACCAGAATATGGGAATGTAGTCAATGATACTGCACCATACACACCACTATATACTAGTGCTGGGTCAATGATTGCTACCATGTTGTTGTCAAGAATAGATGGTTTGTATTTAGTAGATAGTCTCATGTACATGTGACCAGCGTACTCTGGGTTCTTGCTACTTTTTAAGTCGCCTAAGTCGTCGCATTCAACGTCGCCGTCTTTTAAGGTATTGTTTACATTCTCAGGTACTCTACCGTCGAAGTGCTTAGCACTACCTTTTATAACAGCTGCTTTAAAGCCTGCTTTGATACGTTCAATAGTCGCTTTACCGTTGTCTGTGCTTTTATCGATTAGTATAGTCACGCTATACTTAGCATCTGCGTCGGTCTCGTTGAATTTTCTAGGCTCTAACAGTGTTACATAAGATAGTCTTACCTCTCCTGTTACTACTAGACATGGGTTCTTTGGTTTTGGTGTTGCTACTGTACTCATAGTTGTTCTCCTTGTGTCTTTTAAATTTTGTCTGTGTCTTGGAACTCTTGTCCCGTTAGTTTATAGTCTTTAATGTCCAGTGCTGTCCTTCGGTCTGTTTCTAGAACTACTGACGGCTTTCCTGGTGGTTTGATAATAAATTGGTCGCATAGTTGAGTGAATAGTTTTTTACCTACGTTCTTTTCTAGTTTAGTTATTCCTAGTAGTTTTGGTGCAGTCAAATAGTCTTCTTCTTTGAAACCAGATGTTCGTAGCTTTTCAGCTATTCCAGCTTGGTCCGACATTATTCGGGTTGACCTGCCTTCTACTACTTTGTAGCCCGGTATTTTAAGGTCTTCGTTTACCATAGCTAGTTTAGTATAACTCGTTACTTCGTTAAACCATTTTATGAATTTAGGTGCGATAGTTAGTACTCGGCTTAACATTTCAGGAGTCATATTAACTGGATCCAAAATCTTGTCGTCAACTATAGTTTGCTCAAACTCTTGGCGTGCTACAGCTAGCTGTTGTTGACCTAATGCTTCGCACTTTCCTTTACGCTTACACCACATACAATGATCACCTGCTACCAACTGACCTTCACCTCGAGATGCCATTTCCGCTTTTGGCTTAACCTCAGTGATTGCCCAGTTATTTAATTCCATAACAGGTAGATAATCTGTAGTCTTGTCGTAAAGTCTAGGTTGAATAATAGTCATTCTAGCTTCTGTGAACACTCCCTTCATTTGGTACTTTTTAAGAGCACCTAATGCATAGAGTCTTAGTTGAGGATTACCGATAGCGCTTACCGCTACCCCTTTCCCAAACTTTAAGTCGATAACATGTATGAAGTCTGGTCCTACAATAACTACGTCACTAGTACCTGACCCTTTAGGAACAATGTGTGTGAATTCAACTTTGTCTTCTAAGTACACTTCGACGTTTAAGCCTTCATAGTCTTTCGTGACTATGTCCATAACCTCTTTAACGTAATCATTAACAAATGCGTTGAAATCTTCATTGTAGAATTTAGCAGTCATTCTAAAGTGTTCAAACTTAGTATGGTACTCTTCTACTGATATTTTTTCTAAAGCGAAAGCTAGTTTCAGTTCCCCTAGTTCATGCGCTTCAGTTCCTTCGGCAGCGTATACGCTGGCTGCTTGATAAGGTTCATGCGACTCAAGTATCGCCGACGGTGTACATGCCATCCATCGTTTAGCACCAGAAGGTGATAATAATGCGTGTCCGTTCATTTCTTATTACCTCCTTACTTCTTATTAAATGATTTAATTGGTGATCCAGCAGACTTAACTACTTTAGCAGCTTCTTCAGCTTTAGCAACTTCTAACTTCTTAGCTTCTGCTTTTTCTCTTAATAATATTTCATTGTACTTGTTTGCTTTCTCAGCTAATACGTTTAATGACTGAATTAGTTGTGGAGCCAGAGCTGGCGCTCCGTGTTGTATGCATATTTGTATAGTCTCGTAATGTTCTTGTCTCATACTTACTTACCTCCTTCCGATTTCAATTTGTGATAGAACTCACTTGCTAGCGTTATTAATACTCCGCCACCTAAGTCGCCTAACTCTTCGTCCTCGTCCATAAGTAATGCTAGATTTGCAATACCGTGTGCTAATTCTGGAATAGCACCTTCGAACGCAAATTCATAACCTTCGTTAAGAGCTACACCGTCGTCAGTTGGTACTGATCGTTCAAGTACTTTGATTTCAAGTAGTGTGCTAACTCTATCGATTGGGTCCATTTTCTTTAGGTCTTCAACAGTAGCGTCTTTAGCAACTACTACCTCTACCTTGTCCATAATGTTTACTTTTATCGGGTCTCCGGGTAATTCGCCAGTAGTTATGTCATGACCACAGTGTAGACAATAATTATTAGGGTTATCTATCATGTCTTCTTCTCCACAACATGTACATACTTTTGGCGATAGTCTTGTATCTTCCATTATTCGTTTCCTCCTGTTGAATTTAATTTGTTTGTTCCTCGTCTGCCTTCTTTACTAATCTCAAACTCTACTCGATCTTTAGCTAGTAATAAATTAACAACTGAGAATACTCTGTCGCCCGGTTTAAAGGCGTGGGTAGTGTTAGTACTGTTAAATACCCATGCAGTCAGTGTACCTTCGTAATCTGTATCTATTGCAACCATAATTGGAAAGATACCTTTGTTAGCAGTAGAGCCTCTACTTACTAAGAATGCTACGTGGCCTTCACTAGGAGTGTATTTAGCTTTCAAATTAATTCGTTGAAAACCAGGTCGTATAACCAGAACGTCCTCTAGCACAATGTCTACTCCTGCATCTCGTTCATAACCTTTGATAAACTTGCTCATGTTCGTTTCTCCTTCTACTTAAACGTTTATTTATCGTCCGTATTATAATATATTCATAAAATAATACAATCCGTCACTATTTTTAAAACATTGCTTCTCAATATATTTCTAGGTAAAGCACTGCTTTTATCATATTCATTTTCAATCCTTAGAATATTATAGGATAGCACTGTAGTCTCTTTTAGGACATAATAGAATGATATTATAGGCAATCCTTATTAATAACACAGGGCTATATATTAGATGTCTTAAAAGAGATATTGTGCGATATATTTAGGGCATAGAAAAAGAGAGTATAATAACTCTCTTTTAGATACCATCGTGATGGTCATACATTTCTTCCATCTTTTGTCGGTTATACTCTTGTGAGCTTTCTGACCATTCTTTGTCACTACATACTAGTCCAGTGAATGGGTCGTTGTTTAGATTGTACTTCTTAAAGTTGTCAGTCAGTACTTTAGTTACTTGTGTATTAGTTACTGGCTTACCTTCTATAAGTATACATTCTAGTTCGTGTAGTATATCAACTGCTACTTGTTGCATTGGTCCAGTAATTCTTTGTGGTTTCTTCATAGCTATGCCTCCTTCCTAAGATACGCTAATTTGCGCTTTAATGAGCCTAAGTGTTTCTCAGCTATATTCATACGCATATGGTATTGCTCAGCTACTTGCTCAAGTGTAGTTTCGCCAATTATTACATCAAACAACTTTCTCGATTTGCCTTCTAGTCTATCTATGTACAATGATAACTTACGTGCTTGCTTAGGTGAATACTTGCCTAGATACGCATTATACTTATTGTATGACTTACCTCGTTGTGTAAGTAGTTGTGCGTTTAGTTTTCTATCAGACACATCGTAGTATAAAGGTGCATATCGTTTTAATGCTATTAAAGCCTTTTCTTCTATCTGTCTAATACGTTCTCTAGTCACACCAACAATATCACCACACTGTTGCAAAGTCTTAGCTATACCGTCGTCTATACCTAGGCGTAAACGCATAACGTATTGTTGTCTTGGCGGTAGGTGGTTCAGTAGAGGTTCTATACGTGCTATCTCTTCCTTCTTAGCTGCTACTTCATACGGGTTAGGTTCGTCACTAACAATAAAATCTTGAATAGTACTTGCTACTAGCGATGTACCATTTACTTCTGTATTCAATGATATAGCACCTAATATTCTGCCATTTGGGTCAGCCTTGTATTTCTCGTAGTCTTCAAGTACGTACGCTGGAATTCGTATAAGGTGACGGTGTCTATTAAATTCGTTTAGTTCTCGTTTTATTTGCCATGGGTAGTAAGTAGAGAATTTAAAACCTTTAGTATGGTCGTAGTTATTCATAGCATGCCACATAGCAACTTTGCCTAACTGCATTACATCTTCAACATGCTGAGGGTACATTTTAAAATACCTACTTATCATGCTAATCATTAAGCCTGAGTTACGTTCTAAGAAGTATTCATACAACCTATTATCGTTAGTCTTCTGGTATAGTACAACCAGTTCTTCGTTGGTCTTGTCGTTCCACTCTTTCATAGACACCTCCTTATTTATTTGTCGTCGATTTCTTCAGTATGTCCGCAGTTTAAGCATCGCTTATAGTCTTTCTTAATCAGTAATAGATTACCGCAGTTCGGGCATTTCTCTTGATACTGTATCATATGTACCTCCTAGAATGTACTAGTCTCGTTCTTATCGTTTCTAAACTTTACGAACCTAGGGAAACGCAAAGATGTATAATCATTAGCTGCTGATTTCGACTCGTCGAAGTATGCAATCTCTACAATCATACCTACATATAGTTCTGGTTCGCTTTCTCTAATGTCGTCAGATATTCCAGCAACATTACATTTAATTTGTCCATCGTCTGACTCACATACAAATGAACCTATTAAGCCTTCATACTTACCTTTACCCCAGTTCCAGTCAGTGATACGTAAGTCCATCGTTCTTACCTTCTTATACTTCAACAAGAAATTAGAACGTTTACCATGTTGGTATACACCATCTGGGTCACGTAGCATAATACCTTCGCCACCTTTACTAACTATCATGTCTAAGTACTTGTCAGCTTCTAAGCTACCTTTATATCTATCTACTTCTACTAAGTCTAGCACTGGTACGATACTACATTGGTCGCTAGTTCTACCTTCTTTCTCATATTGTGCTAATTCATTCATACGCTGGTAGTAAGGCCAGTTACTAATCAATATATCATATATAAAATAATGTAGTTGAGACTTATCTGCATACTTAGCATTTATCAATCCTGAAGTAGCTGCAAAGTCTCTAGAGCCTGCTTTACTAAGTCTCATTATTTCACCATCATAGATACGAGCATAGTCTGCCCAATTCATATCGAAGTCGACGTTAAGCGGTTTACCTGACCTTGACTGGAATTTCCATTTACCTTCGTCGTAATCATAATAAGCAATACACCTATTACCATCTAGCTTCTCTTGAATGTAATACTTCTTAGCTCTAACATGTTCTGGGTACACTTTAGCTAACATAGGGGTTAAGTTGTTTACCATATTCTTCTTATTAGAGTAACCTAACTTGTATTCTCTATTAACCAACTTGATAAAGAATGGTCGCCAGTTGTACGGTATCTGGAAACAGATGTCACCTATGTTACTTTCACTTAGGTCACTCGTTACAAAGCGTCTAAGATAATATTCTTTTATACTATTAAAAGGTGGTGTTACTACTGAGCCCATAGTAGCATCGAACATAGTATACCCTACTTTATGTTTACCTGCTAATACTTCAAAGCAGAAGTCTAAGTCAGTAACCATCTCTGGGTATGTTCGCTTGAACTCTGCTACCTTACCTATTTGCCATGAACTGGCATTCTCACCATTCATAGTATCGAATAGGTTTTCAATACGTTTTACTCTTCTATCTAATGTGTCCATCACGTGCCTCCATTTCCTTTATTGCTTTTTGTTTTGCTTCTTCCATAGTCGGTGCAGTCCACCAGCCACTCTTATATATGTGACTACATACTGTTTCTTTAGGGTCAAATATGATAGCGCTGTACCTGTCATACGTGCGCTTCATATTTGTATGAGTTTCAAACTCATAACCTTTAGGTAATTCCATCTTAGTCCTCCGTGTCTTCATAATATTGCACGTTCCATTGTTTTTTGATAGCCTCGTGCATTTTCTTGTTAAGTCCATCTAATGTATTTGCATGCACTACTATTTCGTCAGTAGGGTCACCCTCGCACATTGTAGCTTTATATCGTAAGCTACCTGATGTATTTTGTAAGTCCATATAGTATTTAATTTCTCGTACAGTATAACCCATACTACACCTTCTCTGGTAGGACTACCTTGGTTAGTACATGAGTCTTTGGGTCATACCCATTTTTCTTTCTAATTTCAAGTTCAGTTGTAAACCCTGTTACTTTACCTAGAGCTAAACCAAACCTACTATCTGTTACTACTAAGTCTCCAACCTTTACGTCTATGTCACAAAAGAAACTATATGGTCCCGAATTAAATGTCGGGTTAAAGTTATCTCTGTAACACACCTGTGCTATCTTTTTATTAGTCATTACAGTCACCTCTTACTTCGTTATATTTAGCTAGTAAGTATTCTAGCTTAGGGTTAAGACTGACTTTAGCCATTGCCTTAAGCACCAATACTGGGTTCTGAGCAACAGCATCAATCATTTCGTTTTCAATCTTTTGCAATTTACGCTTTCTTTCTCTAGCAGCTTTCTCTATTCTAGCTTGTTCTTTCCTTTCAGCTTCAAGACGTTCTTGTTGCTCAGTGTACTCGTCCATATCAACCTTAGCAATAACTCTTCTGTGTGGAATGATGCCACAATGTTGTCTAGTCTCAGCCAGCGAATACACTTGGTATACTTTTGCTAACTCTGGACCATACTGTGTATCAGTAACTACTAAGTCACCTTTCTTTAAACCTTTAATGTCTGTGCTAAAGTAATAACCTCCGCTGCTAAAACCTTTTACGCATTTCTGTTTATACTTTACTACTACTATTCTATCTGCTCTTTTCATGTTCTTTACCTTCCTTTTATTTTATTTGTTCTGCTTCGTCCCATCTTGATAATGTATTGTGTCTTTCTATACCTGCCCATAACTTAGCTAATATTGTATTAACCGCGTCTGGCATCTTATCGCCCATTGTAGCTACGTCGTACTCAAAAGTTGAGAACATACTCATTACTTGACTGAACAAATATCGCAACTGTTTATGATGCTCGATCGCTATCGGGTTGTCATCACCTCGTGCTAACATTAGTTCTTCTGAGTTTGTGCTATTACAATAAACAATAACGATACGATTTACCCATCCAATCCAGTAAGTGAATAACTCACCTAGATTTAACAAAGGGTCGTGCTCGTCAAACGTTCTGTAAATGATGTCACTAATAGGTCCTCTGTCACATACGTACACAGTACTATCGTCTTTTACCATTTCATTCAACTGTTCGATAAGTTGTATTGGTGTTAGTCTACTTGGATGCTTTGGGTGTGTTGGTATCAGTGCTTCACCGTCCGCAACAACTTTAATGTTCTTTAAACCTTTTAGTTGCTCTAGTCTAGCTACCACTGCTTTTATTAATGTTGACTTTCCACTACCGTCAACTCCCTCTACCATTATTACACTCATATTAGTTTCTCCTTTTTATAGTTTACTTTCTTTCCATACAGGTTGCTTGCGCCTATCTGTATAATGTCACAACATTCGTAATACTCTGCAGTATTCCATTTAGGTTTATGTGGAGTTACAAATCTTATGTTTCTACCACCGCCATTATGTATAATACTTTTTAGGCATTTCTCACAAGGTTCTAAGTCCATCAACCAAGTCTCTCGTTCAACCTCTATAAGCTCTACAGACTTAACATACTCTACTAAAGTTTGTTCAGCATGAAACTTATCAGCATAGCCATCTAACAATTGATTACACGTATATGCTATAGGTGATAATGTCGTTGGTCTGAATGCATGATTTCCTCTACCTACTAATGCTGCCGTCTTAATGTCGTCTTGTGAGTACTTAGCAACCTTCTTAAGTATAGAATACGCTTTCTTTATACTAATATACTTAGGCTCTGGTAAACCAAACCCTATGTCCATTAGTGGTACAAATACTACTTTGAATTGGTTTCCGTTTGCTGCTTCAACTAAACTCTTACGAACTCGTTCAGGTAGCATACTACTTTGTAGCGTCAACACTATAACCATATGCTCCATGTTTTCGTAGTCGTCAATCATATGTCCTACAACATTACTATTGTATTTGATAACCTTGTCTTCGTCTATAACTTCTAAACCTCTGCCTTTATTAAAGTGATTGTTACAATTATAGATTGCCCACATTACTTGTTCTGCTTGCGTCCATCTTTTACTCATTCCCGTAGTCCCTCCTCTTGTGAGCTTTCTGCCATTTTAATAATTTACGATATATGGTCATTGATATGTAACCACGCGCATTTATTATCTGGTCTATTTCTCTAGGTGAGAATACATGTCTTAAGTCTTTAATAATATCAGCCTTCAATTCTTCAAAGTCTGACTCTTTATGATAAGGGTCAACCGTACCTACTAAATCGATTATCTTTAATTCGTCAGTACCGTCTTTATTTCCCCCAGTGTGTTGCTCAAACGATACTACTGCTGGGTGATTTATAGTAAGTCTATTTGTCATAAATCTGTAGTCTAACTTAATGTCATTCTCTGCAGCTTTAGATACGTATGATAAGTTACCCATATATACATGACCTTTACTGTAGCACTTCATTATAGTATAATACACCGAGCTTCTGCAGTCCTCAAACGGTTTCTTATACTTGAGTGATAACTTGTGAGATAGTTTCTTGATCCAGTTGTCTTTTGTGTCCATCCACTCTTTGACTGGTGGGTTCCTAAACATTTTACTATGCTCGTCTTCCGCTAAACTTTCTAACCATTGTAAAAATGTATTTTGTATAGTACACAAAGGAATTACCTTTCTTTTATTAGTTAAGTATTCCTCACTAATTGTGTATAGGTTTAACACACGTGTCCATGTATCAAACTGACTCTTTATACTCTTGAATAGATACCCGATAACAACTTCGCCTTTCAGCTTCTTAGACAATGATATGTCTGTCCACGTCGTAGGGCTATTAGTAGTTGTTAGTATCTCTTGAACAATATGAAACTGCTCTGGCTTTCTACTATGTATCATAGTCTCTCCTATTACAGCTAGTCGCCGTTTATAATTTGCTTTGCTTGTTGTGTTCTGTTATGTATGTCTCGTCGTCTATCAGCTTCTTTAAGTGAGGTAACTGATTGTCTAACTTGCCTTCTACAAACAATGTAATCAATGCTCGTAGTAATGCAGATTGTTGACCTCTCTTATCTACTTCTAATAGTTTAAGGTGCATCTGTGCTTTTAATAGCTTTGGAAAATAGAAGTTCCACTTTTCTTTAGCACTTGCAGCCGTTACCTTTCTTGGCATATTACTCCTCCTAATTGTAGCTATATGTCCTATTTTAATAGAGCAAAAAAATAGCCGTAAAGACTATTTTTTTTATTCTATTATTTGCTAGTTTACTATTCTGCGTCTTGTGCCATAAAAGCTGCTAGTAAATCTTGAGCGTGACTAATTTTCTTAGCTGTACGCTTAAGTGTTCTTGCTTCTTTTTGTTCGTCAGTTAATTTCGCACGAACTGCTTTCGGAGCATTAGCTTTAGCTTCTACAGATATAGCTAATAGTTCGTTGTATCTGTCGTACTGAGTTTCGTCAAATACTTCTAACCAGTTACTAGGACCAGTAGCCATAGTAATCGATCTGCCTTCTTGAAGAGCAGTGATGTATTCTTGAAGTTGTTCTGGGTTCATGTCTTCAGGTTTAATTTTCTTGCTTCCTGCTTTTAGTTCTTTGTAAGTAGCTACTGCTGTTTCTACTAACTCAGTGTACTCAGCTGCTTCTGCTTCGTTAAGATATTTAACGATGCCAGCTTTAACACCACTAGCTCCTAAAATTCTAGGTGCACTTGTTTTAACTTCTACTTCTACAAAACCTTCTTCATTTACTGAAGTGTTGAATAGTTGTTCACTGAAGTATTTTCTGTTACAGATGTTACCTTTTGGTAGAATGATCCAAGGTTTGCCATCAGGGTTAGCTTCATTAGCTTTAGACTTTTCAATCCAAACATGTAGAAGTTCTGCCTCAGCGCCTTCTTCAGCTACGAATAGGTATTTGCCAAGTTCTTTTACGTTTTCTTCCGTTGCAGTGTATTCTGCGTTTACATAAATTCTTGCGTTCATTTTAGTACCTCCATGTACTGTTGCCCTTTCAGGTATCTACAGGGTAATTTACCTTATTGTAACCAACGTCTAGCGGACGAGTTGGTATTGGCGGGTAAGGCAGGGTTCGAACCTACGACCTCTTACTTGACGGAGTGTATACCGTTCTTACCGTAAGTGCTCTTCCAACTGAGCTACTTCCCCACGATTGTCCGCTGTGCTCATAGGTATAAACAACAGACAAAATGCCTTTCAAGTTTATTGCTAGAAACTTGAACGCGACTAATCTACACTAGCATGCGGTGGTTGACAGTACATAATATACATGTCTTACAAGCGGGCACGTTACCCTAACCACTTTCTTAACCCGTAAAGCAGATCGAGCTATAAGCCTCTCTTCTACTATTTGGCTGCGACTTTCCTAACTAAATAGGGGCGCTTTGCATTTAAACTATCACATACCTATACCGAGATAGTACCCTCTTTACGGTCAACCTTTACTCATAAAAGTTGCCTACACTCTATTGCTAGAGCGATTGGTGGACCTGACGGGGATTGAACCCGTGTCCAGCCACGACCTATTAACTAATCTTTATTACACTCATTTTGCGTTTCTAACTTCCACCAGATAGTTTACTTGAACCATCAAAGCCAGTAGTTTATGCATACTACCAAACGTTCTTCGTCTCTTACGCGAATGCTCTTACTGAAGGGGTAAAAGCGTCACGGACTGCTCCAAGCAGACTGTTGATTATGTTTTTTGCATTTATTTGTTGTGATACTTTTAGAGCAATGTATCATTGCTGAGTGAATTAGTTAACGGTTTGCAACTGTCGAAACCAATGCAAGCCCATATTGGAAGAAACTCAAACTTATATTTTTTCATAAGTATATTATTTCTTCCGATATTATATTATATACGGAAACGGTCGGAATATTTCACTATTTTTATACCTTTTTTAACTTAACGTTTATTTGAGATTACTTAGGCCAAATAACATTACCGTCTATGTCAAAACTAGGTAGACCGTACTCACCAGCCAAGAACTTGTCATAAGATAGTACCTGCCTGCCAGCAATTCTGTTGTTGTGTCCTAACAATGTATTTACATAAGCCCATGCCCACTCATTATACGTCCATAGACCTTCAAAGAAGTCGTCGTACGATATAAAGTAGAAGTCGCATATACGGTTAGCCCAGTGCTGTGCATCCTTGCTGTTGTCTACAGTGTTATACTCTTTCATAAACCAGTCCCATCTTAGTTTCTCAGGGTGGTGTGGACGTTTCATAGCTACTGTGTACTGGCGAGCATCTCGTTGTTGTGCTATACCAGTTCGCTTGTCCACTTGCTCTCTTGCTCTAACTGTAATAGTCTTAGCAAAGTGAGTCGTACGTGGGTTGAATATCATGTTGACGTCACGTATCAGTGTATCGCCATGACCATCACTACTAGCATGAGTTCTAATAAAGGCTTGGAATTGTCTTCTAGCATACCCAGCTGTGTCTTTATTATAGTGTACACGCTTAGTACCCTTATCAGACCTAGTCTTAGTCACTACATGTGACTTACCTTTATCAGTACGCATCTTACGACCGCTAGGATGTACACCTAATGACTTTAACTGGTTTAATAATACATCCACTGACTCTTGGTCATTCTTAGCTATCTTTCCTACTATCGCTACTCGTCTCAATAGTTGTTGACCACCAACAATAGATTTAAATCGTTCGGGGTCAGCCAATCCTATTTCAGACATGGTCTTAGGGTATAGTGAGTCAGTACCTTCAGCGTCTTTAAAGTCACAATAGATTACTTCACTGTCTGGTTCTCTATCACTAGGCGGGTCTACATTCTCACAATGTTGTACCATCGTGTACCCATCACCTACAATGTCTCCACCACATTTAGGACATGTTCCATATTCGTCCATTACTTCTTCACCTCCAATTTATATAGTCTTTACGTGCTTGGTCATACTCTTCTTTATGAACTTCACTATATTCTTTAGCATCATACTTAGCTATTTCGCACTCTCGTGTAGTAAGTTCATAGCCGTTACAAGCTGAACCACAATGGTCACAAAACTTAGTACTATTATACTGACTAGCATAATGGGTACTGTCTACTGTTTTACAAGTTGGACATACATATGTTAAGTTATCTAACATTACTTCTTCACCTCCAATCTTTCTTTGAATGCTTTAACTCGCTTGTTCACTATAGGCGACAGGTCTCTTACATTGTCGTATACCCTGTTCTTGTATGGCTCACCCGTGTACTCATTTACTATGGTCTGTAAGCTAGTGTCGATAAACCCTGGGTTTAAGAACTTGTGTCTTACTGAGTTAAACTCCTTGTATGCCCACCACTCCTGTTGTAGACCCTTACGTTTCTTTCTAAGTCTGACTAATTCTTTTACTACCTTCCAGTCTCTAGTAGGGTGTAAGTGTTCAGCCTCTTCTAGGAAGTGTAGTATATCACTTAGTGCTAAGTCAGTCTGTGATTGTTCCTGTGCTACTTCTTCTTGTCTAGCATCAATACGCTTCAATGTAGTACCTGCGCTAGTAATTAATTCCATCATGTCCATTACTCCCATACCTCCTTAGTTACTCTCTTAGCAAATACATTTAGTTCGTGAGTGTTCATAGCAATACCATCGTCGTTAGTAAACTGGTAACCTTTACCCCATGCTGTTGAGAAGAATACTCGATTTACTTTATACTTCTTACCTTTAGTAACACTTAAGTACTCTTCAGGTTCAGACATTATTATGTGCAACCTCTTGCCTTCTTTTATAATTGGTGGGTCTAGTCTAACTGCGTCAAACGCATCCATGTCCATCATTACTTCACCTCCCTGTAATCTACTATGAATGTATGTACATTAAACTCTACATTAAACCATTCATTAGTATAATCCTTAGGTGTGTTTTGTTTGGCTAATTCTTTTGTTGAGAATACACCATGCACATTGGTTTGTGTGCCTCTAACATAATCATGACTGTGCTTGTTACACATTACGACGTATACTCTGTTCTCTTCCATTACTGATGTACCTCCCATCTATGATTACACTTATAACAATGATACCATACGCGGTACCCAGACTTAACTGGTACACGTTGGTTACAGTTCGGACAATTAATTCCTGCCCATGTTGTTTTCTTAGCCATTACTTACTCCTCCTTCTTCAATATAAGCTTACCTAATAGCCAACCTATACCAAAGACTGCGAATACCATTATTAACCATGGTAGGTATAATAGCACTGCTATTATTGTGCCAACTACATTTAGTCTACCTAAGAAATGGTTAAGAGTGTACTCGTCAATAGTTATCATAGTGAATACAGTAACTACTGCTAATAGTACATTGTACATTAAGTACCCGAATAGTAAATCGTTCATACTACACCTTCTTTGCGTTTTGTTCTTTACGCATCTTACTAGCTAGTCTAAGCTTGGCCATTCTTTTTCTAAACCCACGCTCTTGTCTTGCTTGCTTAGCATTAGCTTTGTCTCTTGCTTTAGCTTTGCTGAACTCGCCTACACTTGTAAACTTTGCCTTCTCTATGTTCCTTCTAATTTTTCTTGTACTCACTGTTAGGTTTGGTACTACTTTCTTTTTCACTTCCATGTTACTCACCATCCTTACTTATTTCTTTCACTTCATAACCTAAGTCTTCTAATGCATTATATATTTGATTGTATGTCACACCTTTAATATGTGCCATAGCATCAATAGCACTACCTACTTTGTCATGAATGTCGTCAGGTTCTACTTCACTTCTAGTAGCTATCAACACAGTACATATATCTCTGTCGCCAGTTTTGTAATACTTATGATTAAGTCGTATTACCTCGTCAACTTTCTGTTTGTCTAATATTTTCATGTTTGTTACCTCCACTCAATTTTAATACGCGCTGGTAGTCTTATTGTATTGTTCTTAGCCTTCTTAAGCAAAGCTAGTTGGTAGGCACGTGCTTCTTTATAACTAGCAAATGCTTTGTATGATGCTAACTGATACTTATGACTTGATGTTCTAACATACACTACATCATTACCATATAGTGTACCTAGCTTCAACCAACACTTAGCATGCTTGCCATTCCTATTAATGTATGTTTGTTCATTAAGCCTTATTGGCTTAGGTCCTCGTTTTCCCATTATGACACCTCCATGTCTTTACTTGCTAACTCTCTATGATGCGTACATAGCATTACATCACCTTCTAATAACGTAGTACCACATTGTATACACCTATTATCAAACTGATAGTCTATACCTAGTTTAGCTGCAGCTTTCTTATTAAGTTTATTTGCTAGGTTCATTATGTTCTCACCTACACTTGGGTCTACTCCATGTGCTGATAGGTCTGCATCCATCTCTGTTTTAAACTGTTCAGCACTCATGTTACCGTAATCTTTCATTTGACACCTCCATGTCTAAATATCTTGCATTCGCTCTGTATAGCAATCACTACACAAAGTGACTTCTACCTCTTCTTCGTGTATCTCTTCCATAAATGGGTCCATGATTTTCTTTACGTCAGCATTACATTTGTTGCAATGGTCACATGTTAGGTAATCATACAATGATATGTTGCACGTTTCACGTACTCTGTCACCATCCTCATTATCAATGAATAAGTCATAGTTATCTTTGCCTGCATATATAGTAATATAGTATTGGTCAATATCAAAAGATACCATCCCTACGTTACCTACTTCTAACAATCTTTTAAAGTGCGCCTTAGCTCGTACCTCGATAAGTGTCAACTCAGCATTTCTAACCTTACTCCAATGTGTTAGACTAAAGTATGGTCTCTTAGTTAAACCTTCTAGTTCTCTGTTGTTCTCTTTCTCAACATAACGTTGATACTCGTCTCTTAAACCTTCATTCATTACATGTCCTCCCCGCTTTCTAACATTTCTTCAATCCACTCAAATACATACAATGGTATGTCTTGTGCAAGCTTAGTGTCATACACACTGTGGTCATCCTTGTATATCTCATACTTATCATTCATTAAGTAATACTCGCCTTTATCTATCACACTTTTAATGTGTCTACTTTTCTTATACATTACATGTCCTCCCATTCTGTGGTATCAGTACTTATTTGTGTACAGCTGTAATCGTCGCTAGTTAATACAATTGATGCTCGTTTGTAAGCTGCACGTACCATCTCAACTGCCTCTTCTTCATTTTCAGCAGTCACTACTATGGCTTTGTTCAAGTGCTCTTCAACATAAACTGTAAACTTCTTACCATCTGGGTTGAATAATTTCATACTATGGCCACCAGGTTGTACGTCCACATCCTCGCCATGCTTTACTAAGTGACCTATCTCTACTGTCTTATTCATATTACTCACCATCCTTAACCATTACTTTTTGTTTAATGCCCAATACTATTAGTTTAGCATACAGCTTGTCATTCTTTAACCTAAGCTTAACACTTGGTTTCACTATAACGTATGGGATGTAACCAGTGCCTTTTGCTTCTGGGTGTAACTCAAGGTGACTTATGTCTTCATGCTTGAATATAACTCCTTGTACTTTATATGTCTTTGCTTTCTTCATGTTACTTGTCCTCCTTTCTTACTTTATCATTCAGGCTGTTTACTGAGTTAGCTATGTCGTCTAGTTCTCTTGCTAGGTCTTCATTGTAGGCTTTGCCTTCTGGTGAGTTGCACCACTCGTGATGTTCATGCTCGTCTTCTACATATTCTACTATTGCATCAAACTCTGCTTGACTCAAACCATTGTCTAAATCAAAGTCTAACAATTTAGCTAAACCATCAACAAAATCTATACCACTAAACATAACTCGGTAGTCTCTACAATACCTCCAATAGTTTATGTGTTGCAAGAATACTAGTGACTTCTTAGCCATTGCTTTAAACTCTTCGGGTGACATACTCAAACCGCATTCTTCAGTTCTCTTCTTTCTTTCAGCTACTTGCTTATCAAAAGCTGATAGTTCTTCTTTGCTCTCTTCCATATTACTTCACTTCCTTCTCTTATTTTGTCTAACATAGTTTATAGTAGGCATACTTACTATCTTGTGATAGATACTCATGCGGAGCACTAACCCAATCATTAGTGTAGTATACTAATCTAGGTAATACCAATGGTAAGTCTTCTAAGCTTATATCTAATATCATGTTACCATCTACTAGTTCAGGTATATGCATGAATGTGTAAATTGAAGCATCTTGACCACAATCTTCCTCTATGTACTCTTTAACGTCTTTTACACTCATTTGTTGCTTGTGGTATATCATGATTGGTTTCTCTACTTCTCTTTTATCTTTCATTGTTTGTGTACCTCCATACTCTATTTATTTGTGGTTGTGCTTAATAAATAAATAGGAAGGAATATGATATATCTATATATGCTATTATATGCTATTATATATATACTAATATATTAATAATTAAATGTTCATTACTTAGGAGTATATCAATATCTATATTTCATATTCTTCTCTATTTAATTATTTGGGACTACTTTAGTCTCTTTTCGCTCATTTCTCACTCTTTGTGATAGCATTTAGCTCACCATCCATCAAATCTAACTCGCCTAATTTTGTCATAACCCAAACATTCTCACTATCTCTTGTGAAAGTGACAATATGCTCATCTTTACTCTTATCACTCTTGTTGATAGGACCTTGTTTAAGCTTTGTCCACTTCTTTATTGTCAAGTCAACTCTAATGTGTTGTGGTATCATACTTGTATAGTCTTTACTCATGGTTACACCTCTTTCTTAAGTTCAATAATTAGTAAGTCAATCTCAGTAAAAATGTCTTCTGCCTCAATTGCTTCTTCTAGCTTTACTATTATTTGTTTGATAGTCATAATTTGCCTCCAAACCTTGACACCTTGTTGTGTCTACAGGTTCACACTCCTTGCGTTACTTAATTCACACAAGATGTGTTAGTATGTTATTGTGAACTTGTTCACATAGTTTGTATTTCTTAAGTACATGAAAGAAGGTAGTCAAGTTAATGACTACTTTCAATCTCTTGTGAGGTTACTACTTCTTAACTTCCATACCAACCAATAGTTGTTTCAAACTTGCAATGTAGTCAACTCTTTCTTGACCTTTCAACTCTAGTGGGTTCTTAACATTCTTAGGTTTAGGTACATATCTACTTTTTGCATCATTAACTATTAAGTCAATCTTACTTTGATACCCATCTACCTTAGTTTGCTCTTGAGTTGTAAGTGTATACTTTCTACTTGAGGTCACTTCTCTACCTTTACACTCTACTTCATTCATACCTTCACTTAACTTACTAAGACTAAACCATTTTTGACCATTACTACCATCTAACCCATCAATCTTAGCTACTTCCTTACCCTTACCTTTTGTCTCTTGTTTGTTTATAGTCAACTTGTTGTCATTGTGGTATACTTCTTGTCCTTTTCTTTCTAATACTAACATATTCTTGCTCCTTGAGTTGGTATCATTCTATACCTACACTCTGTTTAATACTACTGTTCTACTTATAGTGTGTTTGTATGGTTTAGCTTTAACTTGTCTTATAAACTCTTGTAAGTCTAATGGACACACTTCCCCATATTTCTCAAACTCATAGTCTAGTTTGTGCTTTAGGTTTCTAGTTATAGCCTTTTGTCTCAACTCTTCTTGCTCATCCAAGTATGCTCTATAACCCTTAGTCATTACAAATTTGGTCTTAGTTGTCACATTACCCCACATATCTACATTAGGTAGTGACTCTTTAGGATAGAACCTAGCTCCGCTATACATACACCTTACCTCACTTTTACTTAGTTTGTATGTTTACAACTTATAAGTATGTTTATAACTTTTAAACTTATGTTTATATGTTGTATTATACATATATAGTGACTTGATATATATTGAAAAGAGTCACCCCACACCCCCTTCCCCATATCGGTATATAAGCTATTTGAGAATAAAAATTGACATTTTTCGAAAATACCTAATTACAGTAATTACAGTAATTACACTAAAGCGTTACTCGCTTAACTCGCACCCTACCTACCTGCGCCTGCTAGCGATACCTGCCCCTACCAGCGATACCAGCCCTACCTACGTTCCTTAGAAAGGAGCCCCAACCATAGCCCTTATATTCTTATATATAATATACGCGCGCGTGCGTAAAAAATTTTAAAAATAATGTACGAAATTTACCATATAAGTGACAGGAACCAGCAAAACCTGCATATGATATAATAAGGGGCCGGAGGTATGCGGCATACAGGAGGAATTAGACTATGACAAAAACAGAACGTGAACTGAAAGAGTATAAGTCGTTATACACCGATCAACGATATGCGAAGAAAGCATTCAAGGAATTAATCGGTGCTTCATTACAAAGTACAGCAGTTGTTATACCCGAGATATTAGATACTAGAGGTAACCAGTCTGCACAATCAGTATTGTATAATACAGCACTTAAAAGTGTGAAGGCTAGATTGGTGGCAGCGGGTATAACTCGAGAACCTCAACAAGCAGAAGTACTCATAGAGTGCAGTGTATTGAGAGCAGCGTTTGACACGCCGACACTAAATGTAATTATGGACAGAACTGCTGGTAAAGTGAAAGAGGAAATAGAATATAGCGTGAACGATTATGAAGGCTTATCAGACGAGGAGCTAGTACTTATCGACGAACGCAGGAGAGCGAAGAAGTTAGCCGCTCCAGAGGAAGGTGAACCAGATGGACAATAGATGTAAATATTGTTGGACTCAGCTAGAGACAACAGGTGATTATAATAGTACATGCGGACTGTGTAGAGTTAAAGAAAGCAACGGTGAGTTTGACAATCATAAAGTAAGTGAATTAATGTGCTTCCAGTGTGGAGCAGTACAGGTTAGTGTATACCCAGCTGTGATAGACTATAATATGTTAGAATGTGGAGCATGCCACGAGATGGGAACAATGCAACCAAGAGCAGCGGGGATGTGGTCGCCAGGTGGAGGTGAAGTACAATGAGTAGTCCAAAATCAATACACATAATTGGTCCAGATAGAGATCAAGTACACCGAGGAATAAAAGCGAAGTACGGAGCCGAGCTACGCGACTTGAACATATCATTGTTAAGTGTAAGTAGAGACGACTATCGATTAGGAAGTGCGATGTTACGAGGGTATATCAACATAGGTACGATCAGTACGTATGAAGGGGCTATTTTCGAGACAGTAGAAAAGAGATTACTTTCTATACTCAGTAAGGTGGTGATAGATGGTAACACTTAAAGAGCAGTTTAACGAATATGGTTATGAGATACTGACCGCTGACGAGATAACCCGAGTACGTGAGTACAAAGTTAACTGGGAAGGCGTAGATGGCGAAATCATATTACGTAAATGTATAAGAAGTTTTGCAGCTTATTTACAGTTAGCTAATTATGGCTATCAAATGACACCATACCATTATAGTTTAGCAGCTAACCTACAGAGAGACTTCGAACGTGGACCAAACCCAAGAAAAGGTATGGAGGACATTGTAGACAGGAGCAAGATATACGACCCAACCCGACCTGACAAGACGACGAGAATGCCGTATGGTTTAATATTGTTAAGTGCGCCACCACAGACTGGCAAATCATTAACAATTACTGAGTCATTCCAAAGTTGGATCATTATTAAGCATCCACAACTATACATACTGACTCTTGGTTATGCAACAGACTTTGCGAAAAGGTTTGGACGACGTAATAAAGAGAAGGTGCAGGAATTTGGGCCGAAATTGACCCATAATAGAGTTAAGTTACATGACAAAGCCCAGAACGCAAGCGAATGGGAAATGATGTTGCTTAACAAGCTGAATGGGTTATACTTTGGAACACACGGCGGTATGACAAGTGCAGGTCTAGCAGGTACAGTAACAGGTAAAACAGGTAATGTTATTGTTATAGACGACCCGATCAAGAACATGAAAGACGCAATGTCAGAGATTATGATTGCAGATGGTATAGAAGCCTTCCAATCTACAGTTGAGACAAGACTATTAGGTAACCCAGGTGCATTATGTATTGTAATGGCAACTAGATGGGTTCCTAAAGATCTAATCGGTTGGTTAAGACGAAACAGAAAGCAGTTTATCATTGGCGACTACAACTATGCAGCACTAACGACAGCTGAGAATGTATTAGCTGATCCACTTAAAAGAAGTATTGGAGAAGGCATATGTCCTGAAATGGGGCAAGACGACTATTGGGCAGAAGTAATTAAAGAAAGTTACTTAGCTGGTGAAGGTGCTCACGTATTCAATGCTATGTTCCAAGGTTCACCAAGTAATGCACAAGGCAACTTATTCAAGTCAGACGACTGGGGTGAGTATGAGATAAGAAAGCACTGGCCAACTATACAGATGGAACCAGACGACATAAGGCGTAGAGAAATACTTGGTCAGTTCGACAGAATTTATTTGTCAATTGATGCAACGTTTAAAGGTCTGCAAACATCCGACTTTGTAGCTATGGAAGTTACTGGTATTAAACATGGTAATTCATATCTTAGATACTTAGTTAGAAAACAAATGGACTTACCTGACACAATAGACAAGATAATACGAATATGTAAAATGTTCCCAGAGATCGAAACAATCTACATAGAGGACAAAGCGAATGGTCCAGGTATTACTCAAGTAATTAAGAAGTGGCGTAAGAAGCTAGGTATTAGTGAACGCGACTTCCCATCAGTGGTACCGATCAATCCAGAAGGTGGTAAATATTCTAGAGCTCAGACTGCATCGGTATATCAACGTGATGGACGTTGTTATATACCGTGCGAGAAAGACTCAGAATATTTAAGTTGTAAGAAAGACTTTGTATGGGAAGACGATTTATCGTACACTCAAGCATTTAAACAAGAACTTGGTACATTCCCATTTGCAGCGAACGACGATATGGTTGATACCTTTAGTCAAGGCATCAAAAAGAATATAGGACTACTTAGTGGAGAAGAGCATGTCGGAAAGAAAGAAGTAAGGTTCACCCGATACAGTAATTGGTGGCCTGAAATGTGGGAAGACTACAACGGCTTAAGAGACAGAGACGACAAAGACAAGTTTATTAGAATACATGGCGCACCATCAGAGTGGAAGCCAAAAGGAGATCGACTATGAAAAACTTTTTAATCGGCTTTATAATATTAGCAATAGTTACTTTATGTAGTTTACTAGTTGTTAATGAGGTTAACAGACTTGGTCGTTTAGACGACGTATATTACTTTGGTACAATGACAAATGAGAATAGCTTTATCGACAATTTAATTAATGACAATGTAATCTATACTTTTACATCTATAGACGGTGAGATTTATACATTATCGTTTACTAACGATATGTTAGAAGAAGATACTCAATATAAACTAGAGTATAAAGCTATGACAATACTACAGACCTACAGACGTAGCCATTACCCTAACTTTAAGAAAATAAACGGGGATTGGTATAGCTTAGAAAATATTACGTTAGTACCAGTTGAAGACGTAGAAGTAGAGGTGGTATAATGAGAGCTAAACAACTTTTAAAACGTACACCAAAACCAAGTGTCTTAGACTCTAATGTATTAGAGTATTTGAATGCTGAACCTGGAAAGAACTTATATCTTAACACTGCTCTTGAAACGAAGCTAGTTGGTTTATGGGATCAGAAGTATGTAACCGCTAAAGAAGAGTTTAATAACAGTCGTTGTAACCCAGAGAAACTTAAGGTATGGCGAGATGCTTTCTTAGGTAACTTCAAAGAGTTAAACGACAATGGTACACCAACTACAAAATCTCAGAGGGCTATTAAGAAAATGGCATATGAGATGGTACAAGATAAAGTCAATCCACATATTCCTATGCCTAAAATGACACCTAGATATCATAGCGATATACAACCGGTTAATGCTACGGAAGCATTAATCAAACAAGAAATGGACAAGATGTTATCTGAGGAAACTCACGACGAGTCAGAACGTGCAACATTGATTGACTCAACATCATGGTTTAAAGTATCATGGAACCCGTTTGATAATACACACGAAAGATCAGGTATGCCTACTGTTGAGTTATGCCCAGTAGATAAAGTATTCCCTCAACCAGGTATATCAAACTACAAGAAATTAGAGTATGTATTTGAAGACACTACAATGACATTGTCACAAGTACAAACTATGTACAATAGAAAAGTTAAAAGTAAAGACAATAACGATCTAGTAGAGGTTGTTGAATGTTACTACTTAAACCAAGATAGACATGTTGGAAAATTTGTATGGGTTAGTGATTGTAAGACAGTATTAGCTAACGACTTAGAATGGGGTATGAGACGTAGACGTGAGTGTACAGAATGTCATAAGCCAGTAACAATCGATCCTGAATGTCCAGCGTGTGGATCAGATACATTTGAGTATGTCGGAGTTAAGTCACAAGAACTAGAAGCAGACTTAAACAAGATTGTTAATAAGTATCGATCTGGTACCTCACTTGAGGAAAAAGACGACGAGACCAAAGTAGACGAACAAAGCACTATACCAGCCGGTACTAAAATACCATTCTACTTAATTAGACAATTACCATATGTACCTAAACGTACTATGAAAATAGTAGGTGACATGTACGGTATGTCAGAAGTTCAAGTACACTTAGAACCGCAAGATGCAGTTAATAAATTGTTAAACAAAGCGGTTAGAAAGTCTCAAGCTTCTAAAGCTTATGCTACTAAATTAAAAGATACTAGAACTGATAGTAGTGACAACAACAGTGAGATAACTTGGATTGAAGTTGAAAGTGCACAAGAAGGTCAAGCTATTCAAGTTAAACAAATTATGTCTGATATTACTGAAGAGATGGTTATGTCTAACAACTTGTATGACAGCAGTAAAGGTACAGCAGGTATAACTGCAACTGATCAAGGTCAGAATGACCCTTCTGCTAAATCAGGTAAAGCTAAACAAGTACAGCTAGCAGCTTCTTCTAAACGTAAGGCATCACCTAACGTACAAAGGAACGCAGCGTATGCTGGAGTATACGAGTTAATCTTTAAATACTTATTAGCATTCAGTGACGAGGAAAGATCGTTCGTAAGTTTAATGCCAGATGGTAGCGAGAAAGAAGAAGTTTGGTCTAAGTACATGTTTATAGACACAGACAAAGATGGTAACTTCTACTATCGAGACGACTTTGCATTCAGCGTAGATAACGCTAGTGAGATTACTCAGGACAGAGCATCAATGTGGCAGTTAATAGATAATGACTTTATGAATGGTGTTATGGGAACTGAGATAGACCCAACTAGAGCATTACAAATGTACTGGCATATGAAAAACCAAGCTGGTTACCCAACTGCTAAGTTTGCAATAGCGTTCTTAGAGAATGCGATTAAACACTTACCAACAAGTGTAGAGCAAGCGTTAGTAAACGATCCAGAAGCAGTTGAATTAGCATTAAGTTATATGGAAGATAAAGCTACAGGTAAAGCAGCAGCTATTGCGCAGAAGCAACAAGCAGACGCAGCTAAGCCAGCTACTGGAGGACCACAAGGTGGTGCTAGAGCAGGTGCAGGTAAACCAAGTAATAATTCAACTAAGACACAGCAACAAGGTGCAGCAAATAACAAGACTAGATCAGCTAAAGGCCAAACGACTAATACGACTGCGACTAAGACCGGAGGACAACAAGGAGGTACCGAATGATAAAAAGTAACAGTAAAGTATATGGTGAAATAAATGACGCAAATACTTTGTTAAGTACGCCAGATCTAGGTACTGATAAATATGTAGTAGGCAGCGGGAATAAAGGTATAAAGACCTTTACTCCTGGTGCTAATCAATTGTTAATAGTTAACGCAGATGGGACGGTGTCAGCACTGCCACTAGGAGTTGCTAATAAGACAATAGCTACAGATGGTACTGGGACTATAGTACTTATCGATAAGGAGACTTAATATGGTAAAAGATATTAACAAAGATTATGGTGAAGTAAACAGTGAAGACACTGTGTTATCTGAGTTAGATTTAACAGCAGATAAATATGTTGTTAGTGCTGATAGTAAAGTAGTTAAGAAGTTCGATCCCGGTGCTAAACAAATATTAGTAACTGACGACGATGGTAATGCTGACAGTGAGTCATATGCAACACCTAATAAATATGTAGGCACTGACGAGAACGGTAAACTAGAACTATACCAAGGACTATACATTCCAGAGGTAGCACCTCCAGGAAGAGAGTTAGTTCTTGAAGTATTAGGAAATGACTTTTCAGCAGCTGCATTAAAAGCAAGTGCTTTAACTCTAAGTGGTACTAGTTGGTACGAGATAGAGATAGCAGCTGCTGGCGGTGGTGGTGGTGGTAGTAGTTGGCGTAGTGGCGCCCACGTAGATGGCTCAGACGGAGCGCGTGGTGGTTGGTTCAACGAAACATTTATTGTTAACGGTGATAAAGACTCGACTATACAATATTCATTAGGCACACCTGGTCAAGGTGGTGCAGGTCCATATCATGACGAGTATAAAGGCGACAAAACAGTTAAAGGTTATTCCCCCGGTGGACAAGGTGGTAAATCACCAATTGTTTACAGTGGTGTAGCTGGTGCAGCACCAGTAACTGGTCCGCTGTATGAACAAGAAACAAAAGGTGGTCCAGGTCTAGGAGCTCTAGCAGGTGCTGATGGCGGTGGACGAGAACAAATAGGTTTAGGTACAGCAGACAGTTACTACCAAGCAGCACCTACGGCAGGTGGCGGTGGAGCTAATGGTCCACACGGTGGCGAAGGAGCTACCGCAAACTACTGGTCTAGTTATGAAATGATAGCTACAGCCGGTACTGACAGAATTGCCATAGGTGGTTCAGGTGGTGCAGGTGGTGGCTTAGGTCTAGCAGGTAACGGAAGTTACGACGAAAATTGGCCATCTAAAGCAGCACAAGGTCAAGGTGGCGGTGGCGGCGGTATGGGTACTCCTAGTGGGTATGCTAACGCAGGTTATAATAGTACAGGTGCTACAGCAGGTGCTGGTGGTGGCGGTGGTGGTGCTTCAAAAGTATTACTAACTAACATCAGGTTAACTAAAGACGGTTCACGTATAAGTTTCCATGAGTTAATTACTGGTGGTGGTGGTGGCGGTGCAGGTGCATCAAGTAAAACTACTGAAACTGGTTGGCAAGACAATGGTGGCGTAACAGCTCCAGTAGCTGGTGGCAATAACCAAGACTCTAACTTAGGTGGAGGCGGTACAGCTGGTGTTAAAAGTAGCACCTACGGAAACACGACAACTACTGAAGTGCGAGGCGGCTCAGGCGGTGCAGCATATATTAGAATATGGAGGCGATACTAATGAAAGAATATTTGTTTAATAAAATAGAGAATTTACCTAGTACTATAAGTACTATACTTAGTCAAACAGTACCAACTATTGGAATATTTGAAAATGACGAAAGTTGTGTATTTAGAAAGCCTGGTGACGATCGAATAGACGTAGGTCGTTGTGAAGTATTAGAAATACCTATAGTTGATATTCCATATACGAAAGGTGCAGTAATATCAAATACTGGAGATTTAGCTATAATGATATATATGCCTAATACAAATAAAATTACTTGGGGCACATATGTATTCAATAAGTTAAAAACGTATTTAATATCACAAGGGTTACGTATAACATTATCTAGTAATGACATATTATTATATAATAAAAAAATTGGTGGATACTCTGAGAGTATCGAGTCACATGGAACTATAGGTGTATTATTTATAGCTATGGAAGATGCCCAAGATATTGTCAATACTATATGTTTAAAACATACTGACAAACAAACTGCTGGACTACATGACTATGGAATAACTACTAACGAAGTAAGAGCAGAAATTATAAAAGCAAGCGAAGACTATTTAAAAGCAATAGGCTTGGAAGGAGGTAATTAATGTTTACGTACGGCAATGAAAGAGAAGTACAGCAAGGTGAGGAATGGAACTTAGATATACTAGTTAGCCAATCTGAGGAAGAGTATATACCATTTATCGTTTCAAGTGAAAGAGAAAACCCGATGTGGGCTATCACTGTAGCATCTACTAAATTCGAAAAGAATGAACGATATGTAGCTACTTGGTGGTTAGACTTACTACAAGGTGATGGACCTACTTACGAAGCTGACGAACAAGGGGACTTACAAAATACAGGTTTACCTAGATTTTACCAGACAGTTCCAGACACTACTACATTTGGCGAAGTTGCAGATAACACACCTTTGACTAGACCTGCTGGTGACGAGCCAATGGCAGTACTATATCAGTATACTAAAGCGAGTGATGCAATTGACGAAACTCTTGGTCATAAACCTTACTATTATATATACTTCCCAGTAGACGACCCTGAGAACCCAGTACATGGCTATGAGTGTAGAATTCGTATGCAATTCAAAAGTACAGAAACTGCTGAATGGGGCAGTCAAAACTATTCGTACCAAATAACACTAGTAGACACAATTGAAATGGGAGACTATGTACAAGACGCTTATGAAACTTACCCTGACTTAAATTGGAAAGAGTGGGTAGACACTTCGGATCCTGATTGGGTACAACCTGAACAAGAACCTGGAGAGTCGACGGACGACTATAATATTAGAGTCGCTGAGGCATGGAGAGTATTTAGAAACGAGTGGATCATAGAGAACATCGTTGAACTATACAATTTCATTAAACTTAGAATACCAACATGGTTTCAACTAGACATTGACGTAGATGCACCAGTAGGACAAATTGACATACCACAAGTAATACTACCACCAACTAAACTAAGAGTTAATAATAACATACGCAGGTTAATATAAGGAGGTAATCATGCCAAATATATTTCAACAAAAAGTAGTACCGAATAAGCCTAAGGTATTAGCACAAGAACGTATATACGTATACATGCCTAAATCGGCTACAGGTAAAGCTGGACTAGCATCATTCAACCCAAGAGACTTTAAAGTCTTAGATGGTTATGTGTCGTCAAGATGGCCAGTAGAGATGCTGGTAGAAGACTTAGCAGATCCAACACTTAGACCATCATTGTCAAAAGTATTGTCGGACGAGTTTATAAAAACTACTGATCCGGTAACTTTAGTCAATCCTGTAACAGGTGTTAGTTATGCTAGTAGCACGGCAGAGATCAAGTTGAACAGAATAGCTAGAGACGCGACTATCAGACCAGACTTAGTTATGCTAGAGACTGAAGACTTTGAAGCAACAGAGACCGGCGAGGGCTACAATAATTACAGTCTAAAACGTAACAACCCATTAATCACTCCAAGTCTAATACAAGTAGATAATGAAGACTTCGTTAGAGAGGACGACATTGTTAAAGTAAACTGGGGATTTGCACACGATAAACTTACTGGTAGTAATAATGGCTATGGTGCAGTACGTGTGGCAGACGACAGTGCAGGCAATCTAAACTTTAGTGCTGAGGACAATCTACAAGTTGACATAGATGCATTAAAGATTAGTCTAGGTAGTTACGATAGTGAAGGTAATTTAATTGTAAATGTGACTAAAGAAGATGTAGGTCTAGGGAATGTAGATAATGTAGCTTTTACAGATAGAATATATACTGACTTTGGCACTGACATGAAAACACACTTTAATACTGAGTTCGGTTTAAAATTAGATCAAGCTGACTACGACACACTATTTTCAGACTGGGCACCAGATGCACTCGAAAAGAATACTGTACAAAAATACTTTACATTCTTAGAAGGTGAAGACGCATCTATACGAGACAGTATTAGTGCAGGTCAAATCTTCTTAGGGTTCTATGCTGACGAAGCAGCTTTAATAGCAGCTCACCCAGCAACAGCGTTACTAGAAGGTTCATATGCAATATTAGCTTCTACCGACACTAACTGGTCAGTACGCTTTAATGTTGTATGGGAATGGTATGACACTACAACTAGTAGTATTGGTTTCAGTGACTTAGCTGAAACAGTAGCTGCAAATGTAGTAGCTAACGGGGCAAGTGCTTCAGTTGGTAATACTGGTAAATGGGCACAATCAAATCACGTGCATCCATACGACACGACTAAACTAGATACAGACACAGAACTACTATTAACTACAGAAGCACCAAATGCAAATGACTTTACAGCATTACTATCAGCAGGGACTATTAATATACCTTTTGTTAGAACAGCACAATACCTACATAACTGGAAAGACAATCCGACTATATTTACACAAGACGCAGATAGCAATGAATACTACTGGGCAGGAACTGAAGCTGAATTTGCAGCATTAGATTTAGGTGATATACCAGAAGGTGCAATACTACATGTTGAAGACGAAGGTATTGTAGAGGCTGCTGGAACACTTGCCACTCAAGAACAATTAAATGTAAGTGGTTTACAAGTGACTGATGCATATACGGCTAGTACTGAAAGATTTATAATTGTTGATCAAGCAGTTGATCTAACAGGAGTTCCAGTATCAGTAGTTAGTGAAGTAGCTGCTGGTGACTTAGGCGAACGTAGACGATTAATTCCATTTGACTTTGGAGCAGTACAACAAATACCAGGTCTACATAGAATGGCAATTGTACAAAGTTCAGCGAATGGTGATACTCTAACTCAAAGATCGTTCGTACCAAGCCGAGCTATTATTAGTGACACTAGTGGCAACTTAGAAGTATCGGCAGTACATGCAGATAATTTAATTGTTACTAGTGCAGCGAGTACAGCTATCGATTTAACACCAAACAGATTACTTAGATCTATAGGTACCAGAACGGTAGAAGCTTTCGAAGCAGGTGTGATTGCTAATAAACCAATCACAGCTAAAGGTGATGGTGATATTAAAGTATTATCATTAGCTGGAAATAGAGTTGTATTTACTGACACAGATGGTGGTCTAACTAATAGTGCTCACGCAACTGAGAACGTACTATTGACTGGATCAACTGATACGGTAGTTACTTTAGCTACAGACAAACTAATAGTCAGTGGAGCAAACAATGTAATGTCTACTTGGGACTCAGGCGGTGTAGCAGGTACTATGATAGTACGTGGCGCTAGTGATGGTCAAATAGCTATACGCACACATGCAGCAACTAATCGAATATTAGTTACTGGAGCAGACGGAACAGTCGCTGAACTAGGTGCAGGAACTACAGGACAGTACTTAGTATCTACTGGATCAACTATACCAGGTTGGGCAGATGGTCCAAGTACATTCACTAATTTACCACAAACACGATACACTACTAACCCAGAAGCAGTCGTAGCTAATGCTTTAGACGGCTTAGCAGCAGTTGTGCTAGACGCCGCTCCATTAGTGACGGAACTTAGAAATAACTGTATATATTATTATTAAGGAGGTCATACTATATGGCAACAGACGGTGGACAAATACGCATAGCTGGTAAAATACTAGCTGAGCAAAATCATTCAAAAACGGTCACTAGTAATAGTACTATGACCTTAGATAAAATTGCAGTAGGGAATGGGGCAAAGCGCCTCGTACCCCATACTGTAGGACAAGCGGGTATACTGATAACTAACGCACTTGGGAATGCTACATTTGTACCAGTCCCAGCTGGTGAAGCAGGTTATAATAAACTACTATACTCTAACGCTAACTCAGAGTTAGAGTGGGTAGACAAAGGAGGAGCATAATGAGTGTATATAGAAAAGGTGCAAGTGGCCTTAAAAAGACAGCAGGTAACTTAGTACAACGAATTAACAATAGAATACTTACAACCACACATACAGTAGTAGACAATAAAGATTACTACACGATAGACGTGACGGCCAAGAAGTATATATTGTCGTTAACAGATTTAACAGAATTCTTACTATACTTTGATGCAGCGAATGAAACTGATACTGTATACATTGTGTACGAAGGTAAGACATTATTGTTAAAACGAAGTGACGGTGATAGCATAGCTATTGGTGCATTGTTTAGACGATTAAATGTGTACACTATAGACACTGCAACAAACGAGATATGGATGGACTCACTACTACAACCAACACCTGATAGCTTTAGAGGTACGTTTACGTACGCTTTAAACACATGGGTTGCTGGTGATATAAGTACTCCATTACTAAATCAAACAGCAGTAGCTATGGACACTAACATGACTTATCTATACGATGGAGCAGCTTGGAATGAGACTGGACTAATAGACGACCCAAACACTGGTGAGGTGGTTGAACCACTAAACGGATGGTATTGGATGGTAAGTGTATTCCCAGACTATGACGACGGTGCAGGTAAAATTGTATGGAACGGCGGTAGAGACGACTGGGACATATTCTTAGAGAATACTTCTAGACCAGACGAGTATACTCTTGTTACCGACCCAGGGACTAACAAATTTAGTGTTAATATAATAGGCTTACTTGAGAAGACAGTGCCGAATGCAGCAGACATACTAAGTTTTGCAGATAGTGAAGACAGTAATATACTTAAACGTATCACACTTAGTAATCTGTTAACTGCAGCTGGTGGATCTACTGGAATGTGGATCGACGAAGCAGTCCTACCTAGTGGTAGCGGTGCAAGTGGCACACCATATATTATAACTAATGCGAAAGAATTGGCATGGGTTGCAAAACAAGTAAACGTTGACCAAGCTGCTGGTTGGAGTGAGAATACATATTTCACTCTTCAAAATGATATAAGTTTACTATTCAAGGAATGGACACCAATTGGAACAAGTGCTAAACCATTCAAAGGTATATTTACACAACAGACAGCTATGATAGTAAATGGACTTACTATTATTGGGACAGATGTAACCTCCGACGTAGGTTTATTTGGTAATGTAGGTGCATCAAGTGTAAAAACAAAACTTCCAATAATTCACTTTAAAAATGTATACATAAACGTCGAGAACCAGTATGGTGCTTCAGACGTAGGTGCATTAGTTGGAGAGACAAATGAGTACTTCTTATTTGAAGCGAGTGCTCCAGATATATATACCGTAGAAGGTGTAATATTAGGTGGAAGTAATGTAGGTGGACTAGTAGGTAAACATACAAACGGTCAAGTTATGAATGCTCATAATAAAGCCTATGTACGAGGAAATAATACTAGTGTAGGCGGAGTAGTAGGTTCAGTAAGTGGATCAACCTCTGATTGTATAAACGAAGGAACTATAATTAACAGAACAAGAACTGGCTTAAGCTATAAAGGTTTTGTAGGTGGTATCGCTGGTACAGGAGACAATATATCTAACTGTACGAATTTAGGTAGAGTTCATGGTGAAGGAAGTTACTTCACAGGAGTAGGCGGTATTGTAGGTTACTGTGGCGCACATACAATCTTGAATTGTAGCAACCATGGTGATGTATCTTTAGAGGGTACTGGAGCAACTAAAATCGGTGGCTTAATTGGGTATACTTCAAGTAGCTCAAGTGTCATAGAAAATTCATATAGTGTTGGAGTAATAACTTCAACAGTTACTACAGCTTACGGGTTAGATGGTACTAATATTGCTACAATCACAAATTCATTTTACTTAGACTATACAGTAAATGGTGGTTCAGAAAATACTACTCAGACTAAGACGTTAGGCGAATTAACAACTGTGGTTACTGATGCGAGTTGGAGTACAGTAGTTTGGACAGAGAGCGTTAAACTCACTGGTTTTAACTTTCCACTACAAACAGCATTCTTAAATATAGGACTAGTACAATCACCATATATCGAAGCTAGATTTAGTGCTTATAATAAAAAAGAAGTACTATGTAACTTAGTTGTAGATGTCTCAGCATCAGCACCATTCTTAATAACACCGGCAGACACATATGTCAACATAGACAACCCTATGCATTTAATTTATAACTCTGGGGAATTCTCATATAACGACACAACAAAAGAGATAACTTATAGCGGCAGAGAAAAGAGGATTGTGCACGCAGACGCAAGTATGACGATGGAAGCTGCGTCTTCAAGCAACCAAATAATAACTGCAACGTGGGTGGTAAATGGTGTAGAGATAGACGAAGACTTTATTGCAAAAAGAAAGATGGGAAACCCGGACGACGTAGGTAACTTTACTGGTGTTGGTGTAGGCTTAATATACCCTGGTGACACTATGAAAGTTATGATTAAATCAACAGCTCCAATTACTACTAATTTCTATATGTCGTTTAGAGTTATAGCTAAGTAAGGAGGCGCTGATATGAATAAATTATTAATAAGTAGACTACTGGACGTAGTTATAGTAGTGCTGATAGTAGCAAATATATACCATTGGTCACATCTACCAGAAGCACCGGAACCAGGTTATGAAACTAACTTTTGGTTTAACTCAGTTGAAGAAGTAGAAATACCAATGGGTATGGGGTAAGGAGAACACATGAGAATATTAAAGTTTATATGGAAAGTAATTAAATCGTTTGGTATATTTATGTGGGACTTAACTATTGGACAAGTAGTAAAAGGTATACGTAATCATGGTTTAATCTACGGTGCATTAATAGGTTCTACGGCATTTACAATTATGAATTTGCCAAAGTACCTATATGAGTGGACCGGGTTAGAAATCATAAACAAGGTATGGGGAATATGGGCCGGTATATGGGCATCCCCAATAATACCTTTATGGTTAGTTTCAGCATTAATTGCAAACTTCCTCTTAGCTAGGTTTCTATCATTTGATAGTGGTAGTAAGAAGTTAGCTGGTAAGATTGAAGACTTAATGGACAGAAACAAAGACGGTATTGTAACAACTAAAGAAGTAGGTGAGTTCTTTCAAAAGTTATCGCCACGAAGTATTAGAAAACTATTAAGACGCGTAAAGCGTGATAAGGAGGATGACTATGGAAGAGACTAATGAACGTATAACCGAACTAGAAGCGAAAGTTAAAGAACTCGAAGATAGACTAAAACAACTAGGTAAACAAATTACAGGAATTAAGACTGGCCAGGAAGACCTAAAATTAGACATTGATATATTAAAAGAGGGAGGTAATATTTAATGACTGAAGAAATAATTGTACAAAACTTGGCAGCAATACTAGCTGCTATAACAGGTATATGTGGTGCTATCATATCTATAGTAGCATTCGGCCTGTCTCTAAAGAGCCAAAAGAAAACTAGAGGTGACGTAGCTATAACTAGACAAGGTATTGTTGAAGGCTTTAAGAACGCAGTAGTACCAACAAACGTACAGGTATCACTTAACCGACAAGTGGAAAAAATGTTAAGTGAGTTTAGAACTGAAATGATCGGTGCTATTAAAATCGAACAGGACACTAGAACTAAAATGACATACTGGTTATTACACATACTTGCAGAGACAGTATCATACAATAAGTTATCAAAAGCTCAGAAGGGTGAGATAGCTCAACTCTTAGCACTTGTAACTGACGACGAAAGACAGTTAGATACAGGTACTAATTAGGAGGTTAACATGAGAGGACCAACACTTAGAAAATTAAAATACCCGCGATGGTTTACTATCTTGTTTTATCTGTTAACAATTGTTATACCTGTAGGTCTAATAGCAAGCGAAGGTATGAAAGTACCTGACCAATTGTTTAGAGTAGGTTTTATGACAATAGCACTATTAGCGATAGTCTGGTTTATAATCAAGAAGCAACTTGTTAGCAAGATAGAAACTAAGTTGCTTAGTACACAGGCTACTTTGGAACTTAACTATTCAACTGACATTGGAGACTCAATAAAGACTAAGCAACTATGGTTTGAGAACGAACAGAAGTTACTATGGTTTAGTATGACATCAGTATTGTTAAACGGCGGCTTGTTAGTATTAATGCTAATGGGTGTAGCATCTAGCTTTATGAAAATAAGGTTATCATTAATAATAATCATAGTGTTATATCTCATAGCGTACACATTAAAGACACTTATTGTGTTGGCAATGAAAGGAGAGGGACATGCGTAAGAAAGCAATACCAACAGATAAAAACGGCAGACCTGTTAATAGAGCACAAACTATTATGGCTAGTGTAGTTAAGAGCTTTAGTATAATTGCAATAATTGTTGCAATTATACTAGTGGCCGTACTTTACTTTGGTCCTGAACTTAGTTTAAACGGTAGCATAGTTATTGACTTAGCTATTCCATCAATTATTCTAGCTTTTGCTATATCAATAGTATATACCTTATGGGTAACAAATGGACAAGAAGCTGCAGCTAAGGTGCAAGCGTATATAGATGCATTAGCTGATTATAAAACCAAGAGTGATTGTCTACATTACCCGACTCTACAACTATTTTTAGACTACGAGCAAGAACGTCGTCGTCAAGTTGAGTATGACACACTTACTCGCTTTATAGATAGAGAAGAAGGTCTATTGGTTAAAATGGAAAAAGCACTAACTACTAAACGAGCTGACAGATTAAAAGTGTCAAAGTTCAAACAGTTCTTTAAAAGTCGTGGTCGTATAGATAGCATAGTAATTAGACTAACTAAGAGACGAATACGTAAATGGAAGAAGAGTAGAGACTTCATAAATATAATACTTCCATACGAAAAGTCTGAGGAGTTTGATTACCTACGTAACAATACGTTTGACACAGCACATAAAGAACACTCACCCAAAGACGCACAGAAGCATGTACGTAAAGCTAAGAGAAAGAAATACGTTAAGACTTTTGTATTTACTATTGTTGGGTTTAATATACTATCAATAGGTGCAGCGACTGGAATTACATGGGCGGCTATCGTCCTAACTGCTCTGGCTGCAGTATCACTAGTTATGGGTGCAGTACAAGGTTACATGACGGGCTATAAAAATATCAATGTAATTAGTATGGGTGTATACCTTACCGGTATATCGTACTTAGACAGAGGAGTAGCTTGGGGTAAGGCAACAGAACAAACAATATACTATGATGGAACCAATCAATTCAAACAGAGAAAAATAGACCCTGAAGACGAGCTACCTTTTTTAGACGGAAGCGAATTTAAAACTGCTGAAGTAGAAATAGAAAAAAGTATTTTTACAAATGCGGCATTTGAAGTAGCCAAAACTAATTATTAAGGAATATAATTTAATAAGGGCGAATGGTTTTCCATCGCTACAAATTTAGGGTGCGAAGACGTATTGAACGTCAGCTTACTGTTATCACCCGCAGTAAAGGAAAAGACATGGCAGAAATAAACGGCGAGAACGCTGCAGACATGGACATTGATGACCTGTTCGCAGACGAGGAGAAAACACCAACTCCAACAGCAACTCCATCAAACCCCGACGAGGACCAAGGTAATGAACCTTCAGCAGCAACTCTAGCAGTGACTAAACGTATTAATGAAGTTAGAGAAAAGACTGAGAAAGCAGTCGAAGCACGTATAGCTAAAGACAATGGTTTTGAAACATACGCAGCTATGACGGAAGCTAAACGACAAGCTAAAGAAGATGCTATAATCAAAGAGTCTGGCTTAGATGCTGACGAAATTGAAAAAGTAGTAACTCCATTACTTAAACAACGTCAAGCGGACGATCCTCGTTTTGCGAGACTAGCTGAACTAGAAGCTGAAAAGAAAGCGAAAGAAATTGACGAACAACTAGCAAGTATCAACGAGACTACCGGACAACAATTGACATTAGAGGCACTACCTGAAGCTACATTAAAATTGTGGGAAAAAGGAATACCTCTAGAACAAGCATACTTTGCAACACAAGGTAAAGCATTGTTTAAGAAAGGTATACCCGCTGTGAATAATGGCACATTAACCCATTTAGCTCCAACAGGTACAAAAGGTAAAACTACAACTCGTGGTTATACTGAAGAAGAAAAAGCAATTTATCAAGAGACATTAGCACTAGGTGATTATAGTATCAGTGACGAAGAGCTTAATAAACAAACAGTAACTTTAAAGAAGGAGGGTTAATATATGAAAGACGTTAGAGTTAGACGACTTGGCGCAGCACCTTGTACTGAAGCAGATTATATCAAGCTTAAAACAGGGAAAGCTCCAGTAGTTAAACCGAAAGGTTTTATCGCTAAAGCGAAACCACCAGTGGCACCAAAACCACCAGTGGCACCAAAACCACCAGTGGCACCAAAACCACTAGTGGCACCAAAACCACCAGTGGTACCAACACCAATCAAGCCAGTAGTTACACCAGTAACTGCGGTTAAATAAAGGAGAACAATATGTTAAAAACTATAGGATACTTAGCAGACTTTGAAACTGGTTATTTACAGAGAGCTCTTCCACTGCATCAAGCAACAATAGCAGGCGGAATTGACGAGTCTGTACATGACGCAACAGTTAAAGGTTTTGCAGTCAGACGACTAGTAAAAATAGTAAAGAGTGCTGATAACACTTATACTATCACAGCACCAATAACAGGTGTTGGAGCATTAATAGCAACTACATTTACCGGAGCTAAAGCTACTATGGTAGCAGCAGGTATCGGTGATGCAACACACATTATTGCTCAATCAGATAACTCACTACATAACCAACCAGGCGACTTTATTAAAGCAGAACAATATAATACACAATTTGACGACATTGCTAAAAACGAGGCTACTGACAAATTAGTCTCAGTATACAAAATAACTAATGCCGACGATATTAAGTTAATTGACGTTGACTCTATCGCTCGTACAGCATCTTAGGGGGTAAGGAATGAGATATTTTAACATAGACAAAGGACTGGAATTACCTCAGCAGTTTAACATAATGCATAACGCATTAGACGAACTATATGCTAGACGACAAGAGGACTTCCAAAAGCAAAACCCATTAATGGAAATTTACAAAATGGTTCCATTAAAACGCTTCCAAAAATCATACGGATCAAGTACTGGTTTTACACAAGCGTTCGAACAAACTGTAGACTACGCTAGTTACCCAGGTTTCACAAGCGGTGGTGGTTTTAGAACTACTGTTAGCTATAAAGCCTTTAATGGTAAAGTAGTAGTTACATGGCAAATGATACTAGAAGCAGACTATGCCGGTATTACCGAAATGGTTTCAGACTTCCAGTTAGCATGGCAAAGACAGGTTATTGAATATGGAATATTCGCACTAACCGCATTCTTCGGAGGTAAGATCTTTGACCCGGTTTCTAAATCGTGGATCAAGATTACTTCAGCAGATACTACAGACGGCGACCCAATGGGCGACGTTAAGAACCCAGTATTCACTAACGCACATACTATTGTAAGAAAAGACGACATGACAGATGCTAAGTTCGATGCAGCACTACAAAGTAATAAGTTCTACATTGACGTTGCTCTTGATGGTAGTGATATAGGTGCACATCAAAAGATCGCTAACGGTCTATACCAAATCAAAGTGTACATGAACAAGCTTAAAAACGATAACAACAAGCGTGCAGGCTTACGTGGTAACAAACATCTTGTTATGACTGAAGACGCTCACTTAAATCAAGCAATTGAAAGCGTTATCGCTGCAGAGCACTTCAGTGTAGCAAGTGGTAAAACCCAACTTAATCCAATTAAGGGGAACTTCACTACTTATGTAGACTCACACTTAGATGGTAACGACGACCAACCTATTCCTCAATTTGCATCAGATAATGGAATTGCAGATTACGCTGTAGGTATGTTAATGTTAGATAAAACGTACAACAAGCAAAATAAAGGACCGATCATGTTAGAACGTGTTAAGTTCAGCTTAGACGTAGTTAAGACTAAAGATCCAGAGAGTACGAAATACCTTGGTAAACAAGCGTTCGATTTCTACTGTCCATCTTGGAGAGGCCTAGCATATATCTTGATAGGTAATCCGACTACATACTATGGGCTTGATAACACTGCAAACGCATGGGCGAACCCAGCAACGTTTACGGAAGTAACACCAGTAGCTAACTATGGTTCAGTTAATATTGCAAATATTGCTGATACACCAGTAGCCTAAACTGACGTAACAATATAAGAGAAATAAAACCTACCGACGATAGGTAGGTTTTATTTATGGAAGGGACCGTTCGAGGTTAAGTAGGTTTGATACCTACCTGTTCCACAATTAAGAGTCGCTCAATAGCACTGGCGTGTATTGAGCTTGACTTTAAAAATCGCCAGCCTCCGCGTTATAGAGGCAAGGAGGAAGTTATGTATACATTTGGTTATATCAACGAAGCAACGTTAGCTCACCTTGACATAGACGAGGCCGAAGCTAAAGACATGGACTTAGAAAAACGTTATTACATTTTTGCCAATGAGGCAATGCAAACAATATGTGCTAACAAACCTAAATTAGACTACCTAGAATATGAAGGAGTAAGTGAATTTGCTCCAGTTATAAATGCAGGTACTGAAGGTTTTAGATTAGCTACAGAAGAGGAAATAAATTGGGAAACACTAGGCTTAGACGAGCCTATTTTTGCCGACTCAATTGATAGTAAGAAGTGGTTTAACGACCAGAACATTTATTTGTTAAATGATCCAGTAGGTATGCCGGAAGACTTTATTGCATTTGCAGACAAGCAGGCATATATACTTAAAGAAATAGCAGACTTTGATCCAGAACTATTTGTTACTGGTCAAATACCTGAAGCTGCGACACATGCTAAAGGTAAAGCAACTAACGACGACTTTGAATATACCGGCAGAAATACCGTGACTCTATACAATGTAGGTAAATTCTTCATACCTTATAAAGGTGTGTGGTTTAGGTTTACATCAGGTATGGATCGTGAGACGGTTATAGACATGCCTATTGATATATTCTTGACTATACCTATATATGTAGCAGCAGTGTGTCTAGAGAAAAACCACGAACAAAAAGCAGGCATCAAACGTGCTCAGTTTGAGAGAGCTTTGGCTAACTGTACAGCGACTGATTTTCTAGCATTAAAAGCTATAGTATAAGGAGGCATGTATGATTACACTTAAACGAGCACCTAAAATGCCATATAGCACGAAAGACATAAAAAACTATTCTAAGCATATGCACCAAATGAACTTTAAAGGTATTGTACATAGCGACAATATATTTGAAGTAGAGCAAGAGTCATTTAAAGATACGAATAATGTATTTGTTAATGAAGACATGATGCTAGTAAGCAGAGCACCTATTGTTGGTGAACAATTACCTGTTAGTTATATTCTAGATGGTTCACAGACTATTGAGACTTCGATAGTACCAGACGGTTATTCATTAGTAGATATATATGAAACTGGTAAAGTAGTAGTGTATATTAGTATTAATGATACCGACCAATTTACTATTGTGGCTAGAGAAAAAGCGACTGGACTATTAACTATTATGACTGAGTTAGTAACTGAGTATCACGTAGCGGCTATTGAAAAATATCTTATAGTATTCAACGACGTAGATGCTCGAGTTATCGACACTAATAGTTATTCGACAGGTTGGCAGTTGCTTAGAGACTTAGCACATATACCTATCACTAAACGAGTTGTTGGGCAAGAGACTTTTGAAAACCCAGCTAACTTATTTACTGAAAGTTATAAAGAACAATACATATGGAGTGAAGACATACTGCCGGTGTTACCAGATGGTGATGCAGAGGTAGTAATCACTAAATCACCAGACGACTTAACATGGCAATTACCTAATGCTAATATAAACACAGAGTTCAGATTACTAGATAGACTGAATTGCTATGTATCACCTACTGACCTAGTTAGTGTGGCTACTAACGATACACTAGGTATTACAATGATGGCAGTAGGTAGAAGCGACCATGTAATTATATCATACGATGCTGGTCAAACCTTTGAAAGAGTTTTATACCCAACACATAACGGGTTCTTACAAATTGCATCAATAAGTGACGATGGACTACATTATTTCTTTGTTGCAGTAGACGGTGTGTTTAGATATGACTTAGGACTTAAGACATGGGACTTACTACGAGAAGGTGATCTACCAGCTTCAACAGCACCTCAACTAGAAGGTACTGGTATAGTTAGTGGTAGACAGAACACGGCTAAATTTATAAACGCTGAAGTATTTACATTTGTATTGTACAGAGAAGACGTTGGCGTACCTATCACTAGAGTATACTGGCGAGGACCTGGCTTACAGACAAAAGGTTACGTGCCTGGTACACTAGGCTATACTGAGATAACAGCAAGTATAAACCCACTAATACAAATAAATAAAACTAGACAAGATATATCACCATTTAGTGTTACTATAAGTGGTGACGATACTAACAGTGTAGTAACTGCATGGCTATCAGCAACAACCGCAACTAGTACATATATGGTTAATATGTTCAGTACTAGTTTAGACACATACGATTATACTGTAGCTACAGTAGTAGACTTCGAAAACTTAAGTGGAACATATGTAGATGGTGAGACAGTATACATTACTGAGACTGGAACATACTATATACACAATGGTACTATATGGATTGGGGCTGACCCTATCTTAGTAGAACAGACACTAGACAATGCATACGGTATAATTGTTAATGCTACTAGATCTACTCAACTAGTTCACCCAGACACTGGGTTTGCAATAGACGCTATTGAACTAGAATGTATTACAGATAACAATGGTATATGGGTAAGTGCTAGAGCTTTAATAGGTCGTCAATATAATACACCTGATTGGTTAACTTTTAATGAGTTCCAATATGGACTTGCTATAGGCAGTGTAGTAGATACTAACGGTGCTCCATTGTTTTTAGAAACTGGACACATTAATAACATGACTACATTAACTGTAGATGGAATAGCCAATCTACCAAGTACTCTAGACGACAATGAAGACTGGCCAGATCCATACAGTCGTGATGCAACAGTTACAAATGGCAAATACTATTATATGATAATAGGTACTAAGATATTTACAAATGACGTTAGTAGCAAGATTGTTACTATTACATATACTCGAGAGAGTGCAACCCCATACACAAATATACCAGATGTCACTCATGTTAATAACGAGTTATATTTAGGGTTTGGAAACACTTTGAGTATCACCAATAACTTTAGTACCGGTACTGATATTCAATTTAACTTACCTATAATTAATGACCAAGGCTTTACTTCGAATATCAACGGCTTAATTAACATATCAACGACTGAAGTCGCAGTGTTCTTAATAGACGACATAATCATAAGCACTAAAGTTGCTGACGATTTATTAGGCTATAGATATGACTATCTAACGACTAGATTATCTAATGGCATACGACAAGGTGATACAGTTATAAATACTAAAGATGGTGGTTATACATTGTACCCGACAAGTAAGGGATTGGCAGTAATGAACTATCAAGCAGATGTAGCTACTACTGATCAAGTTGTAGAATATGTTACAGATAACATTGTTAGTTTATGGCGAGAGTTCTATAAAATCAATGCTATTAAAATAATACAAATGAACGACTATATATTCTTAACTAATAGTACTAAAGATTACTTAATGTTAGACTTACGTACTATGAGTTGGTGGAAGTTTAGTAGTCCAGTAAATGTATCTAAATTATTAACTGACCAAACTAACTTATATATTGTTAACAACGGGCTATATAAATTCAATGAAGACTATATTACTTATAGAGACCTAAGCACTGAGTTTATCGATTGGAAAATAGAGTCACAGTTATTACACTTTAGCGCACCAGCACACTACAAGAATATTAAGCAACTGATCTATCAATTAAAAGAGTCTAATGTTAAAGAACAAACTATACTAAGTCAAATAAAATTGTATAGAAAAGTTATAAGTACTAGAGAGCCAGACACTGTAGGGTTCGTAGTAGATGGGTACAGACCATTTGTTAAACGATTTAATTACTGGAAGATAAACCAACTACAGTGGGGTATGGCAGCAGACCCAGAGACTAAGGTACCTGCTAGATTACAACTAAACGGTATTACGATAAAATACGAGAGAGGGGAGGAGGTTAGATAATGAGTAATGGATTTTTTGTTCCTAATTCAATTAGTGGTAACTATGTGTCTAACAAAAAGACATCTACCGGTGCTATTCAATATGATACAGCGCAAAGCGAAATAGGACTATCAAAACAGGCGGCGTTACAGTCAATAAACAAACAGTACTCGCCGACAATAGACAAAGCATACAGCGGTTACTTAGCAGCTAACCGAAATATTCAAGGCTCTCAAATGGGTCAAGGTTATAAGAGTGCATACATTAAAGCATCTACTGAAAACTTACAATCAAATGTAGCAAATGCTAAACTTACAGCAGCTAATGCACGAGCAGATATTAATGCTAGTGCTGGTAAAGCTACTAGTGCTCTTGGTGACACATTCGCATCAGAAGTATATAATATGGACAGAGTAAAAACTACAATGGAAGGCTACTTATCATATGTTAAAAATGTAAGTGGCATCTCAGATCCTACTAAAACATTCTTGACAGACGCACAACGAAATCAAGAAGTAGATACTTTGTATGATACATTGTTTGATGCTAGTGGTCAACTGACTGATTACTATGACAGTAGGGGCGAGCAAGCTAAAGGCTATGCTGAATGGGTTAAGTCTGAAATGGGTGATAATGTAGCAGACAGAGAATGGTCACAATGGCTATTCGGATCTGGTGGGTTACAACAATTTAGAAAAGCAGTTACGAAAGGTATAAAGTCATAACATAATAACTCGAGGTGTAGAGCCCGAGTAAAGGAGAGACATATGGCAACAGTAAACAGAACTAGACCAACGGCTACCGAAGCGTCAGACATTAGAGCGCAACGTGGTACTGGTCAGTTAGAGTCGGTTAACAGTTATTTAAAGAACACTGATCCGACTAGTTATTTTTATAAGAAATTTAAAAGCGAGAACAATGAGTTCTTGCGTGACGACTTCTGGTCAGAAGCAGCTACTCGTGGTGAGTCGCAAGATATGGCTAGTTTGTTAGAAGCAAGCAAAGACAAAGGGTTCTCTAGAGAGGCAGTAGATATTGTATCAGGGTATGAAGGTAGGGCAGACTACGACAGTTACATGTTAGCTCTTCAAACACCTCACTTAGATAATACTACTAAGAAAGAACGACTTGGCGATAATGATTATAGCTTCGGTGAGTACACTGACCAAGAGTGGGCTACAGAAATATTAAAACGTACGACTGCTCGTTGGGATGCTGAAATTGTTCAAGCTGATAAAGACAGACGAAATTGGTTCACTAAGACTGGCGCTCAAGTAGTTAGTCAAGTTGGTAATTTTACTGGTGCAATTTTAAACTTCACTGGTGACGTATACAACTTAGAAGAAGGTTTATTTAATATGTTATTTAACTGGTCAGGCGATGCAAATGCCGGTGACCGGTTTTTACATGCTTTTGACAATGACGACAAGTTCTCAGGTAACCCTTGGGCTAAAGTAGGCGATTGGTTGACTAAAGCTACTTTTGAATTCCAAAAGAATTATGCTAATGGCGTAGACGCAGTAGATGCATTTGACGAAGGGTACAGACTGGGCGATGGACCAAATTGGATTGCTCAGATAGCTAACTCGTCAGGTGAAGGTACAGGTACCAATTGGTGGGGTACAGTGAGTAATGGTATATCACAAGCAATCGGTTATATGGTACCAACTATCGCACTAGCATACTTTACAGGTGGAGCAAGTACTACCGGTACTGCAATTAGTGCAGGTGCTAGATCAGCATTATTCTATAGTGGTATATTCTCGGGTATGGTTAAAGATAGTGTAACTACTGCATCATTAAATGGTGTTAGTTATAAAGACTTAAATGCTGGTAAAGTAGTAGCACAAGCAGGACTTAAAGCAGCAGCTCAATACGCTGTTGAAAAAGGTCTGGGAATGTTAATAGGCTTTACTGCAATTGATAGAGGTATAGGTACCGCTGGTAGTGATATAGCTAGTGAAGCTGCTACTAAAGCTGCAGCAAGCTTAGCTACTAAAACTGGTTGGAGAGCAGGAGCTGCAGTAGCTGCACGCTTTACTAAAGAAGCACTCAAAGAAGGTCTAGAAGAGACTTTCCAAGAATTGTCAGATAGTTTCATTGACGAAGCATTCGACGGACGATTTGGTGTAGACGTAACAATACAAGAACTAGTAGACGCATTTGTAATAGGTGCATTAACTTCTTATACTATGGGGTTAGCAGGTAATGTTAAAACATTCTTACCAGGTACTATTAAAACAAATAAGAAGACTGGCGAAGTAGTATCAAACCGTGGAGTTACTATAGACAAAAAAGGAAAGACTGCCTTTATGGGTGCTTTCCAAACTATGAACTTAAATGAGTCTATGAGACTTATGAACGACCATATGGGCGTTATTAACGATAATAAATCAAGTATAGAAAAGAAAGCTAAATCTATGTTCTCTATGAACGCAGCGATGGCAATACTTGGTGACGTGTACGCGACTATGGGCACTGAGCGTAGTGCAAAGGCTGATGCTATGGTTAGTAAGATGGTAGCTAGTAATAATAAGAAAACTCAGCTGAAAGCATTAAATACTAATACTAAATATAGTAATGAGTTATGGCAGAATTTATACAAAGTTCAGAGTGGAGCAAACATAGCACACGTTAAGACGTTAGAAAAGAAAGTAAAAGATGCTATAAAGAAACGTAGCAAACTACTTAAATCGAAACAAGTAA